>ERZ860264.578-NODE-578-length-32101-cov-5.393871_pt1 | contig 32101 bp, 22 predicted proteins | sample MGYA00509980_ERZ860264 | MGnify/ENA primary metagenome ERZ860264 (study PRJEB30046, sample SAMN00715212) | human gut metagenome | study: EMG produced TPA metagenomics assembly of the A metagenome-wide association study of gut microbiota in type 2... | reverse complement strand
TGCCTCCACCGGATAACCGGGGCGCTGATAGATGAGTACCCCGAAGTCCCGGATTATCTGCCCATAGTTCTTCCAACGGTCGAAAATCAGCCAATTGTCACTTCCTATCAGCAGGCGGAACCGGTGCTGCGGATAAGCCTCGGAGAGTCTCCGAAGCGTAAGATGCGTGTACGAGGGGCGTGGCAGCGAAAACTCAAAGTCGCTGACACGCACTCCCGGCAGTGTGTCGGCCACAAGAGTCGCCATAGCCAGGCGGTCTTCTTCCGAGGCTTCGGTGCCCTGCGGTTTCAACGGGTTGCGGGGCGAGACCAGAAGCCAGACCTCGTCCACAAAGGCACAGAACTGTGCTGTCCATGAGGCCAGACAGGCATGACCGGTGTGTAGCGGGTCGAAACTTCCGGAGTAAACGGCAATTTCCATGTCAGCTCACAAAGTCGGCTATGGTGTCGCGCAGAGCATCCACGGCCTTGTCCAGCGAGTCGTTGACCACAATCTTGTCGAAACGGGGAGCGAACTCCATCTCCTGCCCGGCTTTGGCCAGACGGGTACGTATGGCATCCTCGCTGTCTGTGGCGCGAGAACGCAGACGCCGGCCCAACACCTCCAAACTCGGAGGCATTATGAATACAGACATGGCCCTGTCGCCATAGCGTTCCTTCACGTTCAGCGCCCCTTTCACATCGATGTCCAAAATCAGATTCCGGCCCTGACCGGTGACACGCTCCACCTCAGAGGCGAGAGTGCCGTAACAGGTGCCAGGATACACCTCTTCCCATTCGATGAACCTGTCATCCCCGACACGGCGGGCAAATTCCTCAGGACTGACAAAGTAGTAGTCCTTGCCATCGGTCTCGCCGGTGCGGGGAGCGCGGCTGGTGCAGGAGACTGAAAAGCCCAAGGCGAGCTTCGGGTCGTCGATTATACGGCTTATAATCGTGCTTTTGCCCGTACCGCTGGGAGCCGAGACTATAATTATTTTTCCGGTATCCGCCATATCATAGTACATTTAGGACCTGTTCCTTGATTTGCTCCAGCTCATCCTTCATGCGCACTACGATGCGCTGCATATCGGCGTCGTTGCTCTTGGAGCCGAGTGTGTTTATCTCGCGTCCCATCTCCTGGGCTATGAAGCCGAGCTTCTTGCCCTGGGCGCCGGGAGTCCGCATGGTTTCGGCGAAATAGCCCAGATGGGCGCGCAGACGTGTCTTCTCTTCGGTGACATCGAGTTTCTCTATGTAGAAAATCATTTCCTGCTCCAGGCGTCCCTTGTCGTAATCCACGCTACGCAGTTTCTCAAGCTCACTTGTCAGGCGCTCGCGGATATTCCGCACCCGTGCCTGCTCGAAGGGTGTCACCTCCTCCAGAAGATTGCCGATGGCCTCGAGTTTCTTCTCGAAGAAAACAGAGAGTTTGGCGCCCTCCTGGGCGCGGAACTCATTTATTCCTTCCAGGGCGAGCGTCACAGCCCTGTTCATGGCCTCGGTGTCCTGTTCGGTCACCTCTATAGGTTCCGTGCGCAAGGCATCCGGCAGCCGCAACAGGGTGGCATACCAATCAGAGGGCCATGCTATCTGGAGACGGCCGGCCATATCCATTATCTGCTCTTTGTATTTCTCCACCACCTCCACATTAATAGAGGTATTGGCCTGGGCCGTGATATTCTCGACAGTGACGGTGGCTTCCACCTTGCCCCTGCACAGGGACTCGGCAATCGCCGCACGCATAGGCAGCTCGCTCTCGCGATACGCGGCGGGCACACGCATGAACAGGTCCATCTGTTTGCCGTTAAGAGACTTTATCTCGACTGTAAATTTCTTGTCTTCTGAAGACGCGACTCCCTTTCCGAAGCCGGTCATTGAGTATATCATTGTCAATGGGATATTTTTCAGTCTGCAAAATTAATGAAAAATAACGAAACCTCCCACCGCAGCCTCCAAAAAGTGCGAAATGCGAAGTCCAAGGGCAAATGCGATTCGCCGGTCGACCCCGCCCGATAAGTTTTTTCGCATCAAGAAGTTGTTTGATTCATTTTTTTTATATAACTTTGTAAACACTAAATACCTCTCTCAAAAACCTAATCATGAAGACGGACAACAACTACGCCACAGAGCCTTCGACAGCGGACATATCATCCGCCACCCTGAAGCAGGCGCTCAAGCATTTCTTCGGTTTCGAGAACTTCAAGGGCAATCAGGAAGACATAATCCTGAACCTCCTGAACGGGCACGATGTGTTTGTACTTATGCCAACGGGCGGAGGCAAGAGCCTATGCTATCAGCTTCCCGCGCTGCTTATGGAGGGTACAGCCATTGTCATATCCCCGCTTATAGCCCTCATGAAGAATCAGGTGGACGCCATGCGCCAGTTCTGCAACGACGACGGCATTGCCCATTTCCTGAACTCCTCCCTCACCAAAGCCGCCATAGAGGAGGTCAAGAACGACGTGCGCTCAGGCCGCACCAAACTCCTGTATGTAGCTCCCGAAAGCCTTACCAAGGAGGAGAACATCATGTTCCTGCGCACCGTCCCCATCAGCTTCTATGCAGTGGACGAGGCCCACTGCATCTCCGAATGGGGACACGATTTCCGTCCTGAATACCGCAAGATTCGTCCGCTTATAAATGAGATTTCCAACCGCCCGGTAATTGCCCTCACAGCCACCGCCACCCCCAAGGTGCAGCATGACATCCAAAAAAATCTGGGCATGACCGACGCCGACGTATACAAGTCCAGCTTCAATCGCGCGAACCTTTATTATGAGGTGCGTCCCAAGACCGCCGAGATAGACCGCGACATTATCCGATACATCAAGAATCACCCGGGCGAAAGCGGCATAATATACTGTCTGAGCCGCAAGAGGGTGGAGGAGCTGGCCGAGACCCTGCGTGTGAACGAAATCCGTGTGCTGCCCTACCACGCCGGCATGGACAGCGCCACCCGCACCGCCAACCAGGACGCTTTCCTGCTTGAAAAGGTGGATGTGATTGTGGCCACCATAGCTTTCGGCATGGGCATAGACAAGCCCGACGTCCGCTTCGTGATGCACTACGACATACCCAAGAGCCTGGAAGGTTATTACCAGGAGACCGGCCGCGCCGGCCGCGACGGAGGCAGCGGCAACTGTATCTGCTTCTATACCCGCAAGGACCTACAGAAGATGGAGAAACTGATGCAGGGCAAACCTGCCGGCGAACAGGAAATCGGCAAACAGCTTCTTCAGGAGACCGCAGCCTACGCCGAGGCATCCGTATGCCGCCGCCGTATGCTGCTGCATTATTTCGGAGAAGAGTACACGGAAGAGAACTGCGGCAAATGCGACAACTGTCTGCACCCCAAAGCCAGAATAGAGGCTAAAGAAGAGCTTATAGCGGCCCTGGAGACCGTGCTCGCCGCCGGCGAGAAGTTCAAAGCCGAATATATAGTGACCCTGATGATAGGGCGCTGTACCGACGAGGTGAAGTCCCGGGGACATCAGGAACTGGAGATGTTCGGCTGCGTCAGGGACCGCGACGAAAAATTCCTGCACTCCCTGCTGCGTCAGGCGCAGATAGCCGAGTTGATGGAACGCGACGTGGAGAGCTACGGCATACTGCGCGTCACCGAAGCCGGACACGAGTACCTGAAACACCCCGTCAGCTTCAAGATTACCGAGGACAATGACTTCTCGGAATGTGAAAACATAGAGGAATCCATGCACGGCTGCGCCGCCGACGAGAACCTGTATTCGATTCTGAAAGACCTGCGCAAGCAGGAAGGACGCATACGCAAGCTGCCCCCCTACGTAATTTTCCAGGACCCCAGCCTCGAAGCCATGGCCACCACATATCCCATAACGATGGAAGAGCTGCAGACCATACCCGGCGTAGGCGCCGGAAAGGCCCGCAAGTTCGGCGCCAGATTCCTGGAGGTCATAAAGCGCTATGTGGAGGAGAACGAGATAGAACGCCCCACAGACATGCGTGTGCGCACCATGCCCAACAAGAGCAAGATGAAAATCGCCATAATCCAGGGCATCGACCGCAAGATAGACCTGGAGGAACTGGCGGAAAGCAAGGGACTGGAAATGAGCGAGCTGCTGGACGAAATCGAAGCTATAGTGGATGCCGGAACCCATCTCAACCTGGACTACTACATCGATGAGATGATAGACGAAGACCACCAGGAGGAACTGACCGATTGGTTCGCCGAGTCGGAAGAAGATGACATAGAGGCGGCCATAGAGGAGTTCGACGGCGACTACACCGACGAGGAGATACGCCTCATGCGCATAAAATTCCTTTCCGAGATGGGCAACTGACCCGCTTGTCCGCAAACCTGATTGTTCCTGTACCGGGCAGAGATGTCCGGCACAGAATCGTTTTATGCGGTTTCTTGGATTGCCGGCGAAAAAAGGATTTGCGGGTCTCGGAATTATTTAGTAATTTTGCACGCAATAAATCCCCAAAATTCCTATGTCGTTTATTGCTGATAGAGTAAAGATGGAGGGCCTCACATTCGATGATGTCCTTCTTATTCCCGCGTATTCGGAAGTTCTTCCCCGCGAAGTGAATCTTTCCAGTCGTTTCTCACGCCGCATAGCCCTGAACGTGCCCATAGTCTCCGCCGCCATGGACACCGTCACAGAGAGCCAGCTGGCCATAGCCATAGCCCGCGAGGGCGGTATCGGCGTCATACACAAGAATATGTCGATCGAGGAGCAGGCCCGTCAGGTACACGCGGTGAAGCGTGCCGAGAACGGTATGATTTACGACCCCGTGACCATACGCTGCGGCGCCACAGTGTCCGACGCCCTGGCCATGATGCACGAATACCACATCGGCGGCATTCCCGTGGTGGACACCGACGGTATGCTCAAAGGCATAGTCACCAACCGCGACCTGCGCTTCGAGCGCGACCTCAACCGTCCCATAGACGAGGTGATGACCTCCGAGAATATAATCACCACTACCCAGAGCGCCAACCTTGAGGAGGCCGCCGACATACTGCAGCGCCACAAGATAGAGAAACTCCCCGTGGTGAACGCCGAGGGCAAGCTCATCGGCCTCGTCACATACAAAGATATAACAAAAGCCAAGGACAAACCCTTTGCTTGCAAGGACAGGCTGGGTCGTCTGCGCGTGGCGGCAGGCATAGGCGTTACCCCGGACTCAATGCAGCGCGCCGAGGCTCTCGTCAAGGCCGGTGTGGACGCACTGGTCATAGACACGGCCCACGGCCACAGCGCCGGTGTAATCGGAGTGCTTAAAGCCGCTAAGTCCGCGTTCCCTGACATTGACATAGTTGTCGGCAATATCGCCACCGGCGACGCCGCCCGTTATCTGGCGGACAATGGCGCTGACGGCGTAAAGGTAGGTATCGGCCCCGGCTCCATCTGCACCACCCGTGTGGTGGCAGGCGTGGGTGTGCCCCAGCTCTCCGCCATCTACGACGTGGCCAAGGCCCTGGAGGGCACCGGTGTGCCACTGATAGCCGACGGAGGTATCCGCTACAGCGGCGACATAGTGAAGGCATTGGCGGCCGGCGGCCACAGCGTGATGCTGGGCGGCATGCTGGCCGGAGTGGAGGAAAGCCCCGGCGACACGATTATCTTCAACGGACGCAAGTTCAAATCCTACCGTGGCATGGGCTCTCTGGAGGCCATGGAAAAGGGAAGCAAAGACCGCTATTTCCAGGGCAACGAGACCGACGCCAAGAAACTCGTACCCGAGGGCATAGCCGCCCGCGTGCCTTATAAGGGCAGCCTGTATGAGGTCGTATATCAGATGCTCGGCGGCCTGCGCAGCGGCATGGGCTACTGCGGAGCCAAGGACATAGAGGCCCTGCACCACGCCTCCTTCACACGCATCACCGCCGCCGGTGTGCTGGAAAGCCACCCGCACGATGTGGCCATCACCAGCGAGGCACCCAACTATTCCCGCTCCTGAGAGGCAATTTTTTTGAGTCGCGGATATAATTTATCCGGCCGCTCCACGTTACATAAGCGTGAGCTATCCCATAAGGATACCTCACGCTCTTCTTATAACTTACAGACATGAACAAGAAAATCCTTCTGACGCTCGCCGTGGCCGGAACAGTGGCCGCTACTTTCGCGGCCAAGAAAGACCCCGTTGTCATGAGGGTCGCCGGCAGGGATATACCCCGCTCCGAGTTTGAGTACCTCTATCACAAGAACGCCAACCAGCAGCTTCAGCCCCAGACCATCGAGGAGTATGCCGAGATGTTCAAGCTCTACAAGATGAAAGTGGCCGATGCCCTGGAAGCCGGCATAGACACCACCCAGGCTTTCCGCAACGAATATTCAGGCTACCTGGTGGAATTGCGTGCCCCCTACACCGTGGACTCCACTTACGTTTACAAACTGATGCACGAGGCTTACGACCGCATGCAGCAGGAGGTGCAGGCTAACCATATAATGCTGGCCAAACCGCGCGGCATCGAGTCCCCCAAAGACATCTACCATGTGGCCGACTCCCTGCTCGCAGAGCTTAAAGGAGGCGCCGATTTCGCTGACCTGGCAGAGCGATTCTCCGATGACAAAGGGAGTGCCAAGCGCGGCGGCAGCATGGGCTACATGACCGTATTCATGACTCCCTACGAGTTCGAGACAGCCGTCTACGATACTCCCGAAGGCCAGTACAGCGACATTGTCGAGACCGATTTCGGATACCATATTATAAAAGGTGGCAACCGCCGTCCGGCCCGCGGGCAGGTGCTGGCCTCCCACATCCTGAAGTTCGTGCCCAAAGACGCCACCCCCGAGCAGGAAGCGGCCATCAAGGCTCAGATGGACAGCATCTACGACGAGGCCGTCAAGCCTGGCGCAAGTTTCGAGGCATTGGCCTCTAAGTTCTCCGACGACAAGGGCAGCGCTCGCCAGGGTGGCTCAGTAGGCTGGTTCGGCACCGGCCGCATGGTTCCCGAGTTCGACGCCGTGGCCTTCTCCCTGCAGAACGGCCAGATTTCCGAACCTTTCCGCACCGACTTCGGATACCACATCGTCAAGAAGATGGACTCCAAGGGAGTCCCCTCCTATAAGGATGCCGAACCCATGCTCCGCCAGGCCATGCAGAATCGTTCCGACACCCGTGGCCGCGCCATGGCAAAGCAGTTCTCCGACAAGCTGGCCAAGCAGTACAAACTCAAAAAAAACGACAAGGTATGCAAGCAGATGATGGAGTATGTGGCGCAGAACGGCCTCACCCATGAGTTCAGAGAACACTTTGCCTCCATGGCCGCAGAGCCGTTCATGAGCTTCGCCGACCGCAAATACACAGTAGGCGACTTCCTGGAGGACCTGAGCCACTACCGCAACGTCAGCTTCCCCTCCACCGGACAGCGTGACCTGAAGAAGCGCTTCGACACATACGAGTCCCGCCAGCTCTACGACTATTATCTGAAGGACCTCCCCAATCACAACACAGACTTCCGCAACCTCATCAACGAGTATCGCGACGGTATGCTGCTGTTCGAGATAAGCAACCGGAAGGTATGGGACAAAGCCGCCAAGGATACCGAGGGTCTGAAGGCCTTCTTCGAGAATAACCGCTCCGACTACAAATGGCAGGCTCCACGCGCCAAAGGAGTGCTGGTACAGGCAGCCGATGACTCTGTAGCCACCCGCGCCCGCGCCATCCTGGACTCCCTGGCACCCGCCGAGGCAGTGCTGGAGATTCGCAAGGAGCTGTCCGGCAAAGTCCGCGCAGACCGCATCCTCATGGCCAAAGGAGACAACCAACTTGTGGACGCGCTGGTGTTCGGTGGCCCGGCAGTGGACAACGCCGACAGCAAATTCCCCGTTTACTTCATCTCCGGTCTCACTGTAATAGACGCTCCCCAGGAGGTAGACGATGTGAAGGCACAGGTCACAGCCGACTACCAGAACGCCCTGGAGGCCGCATGGGTCGAGGAGCTGCAGAACAAGTATCCGGTGGAAGTATTCGAAAAGGAACTCAAGAAAGTAAAATGACCGCACCATGAGATACCGGCAATCACGACTCCGGCTCATAGGACACACATAAATAAGATACAGGAGCGCAGGTCCCGGGACCTGCGCTCCTGTATCGCTTACACCGCCGACCCCGCAAAACAGGGAATTAGGTTTTTGAAATCGGGAAAATGCCGACAAACCTTTTTCAATTCATGAATTAAAAGATATTTGATTTGCGTAAATGTTTGGGCACCACTAACTTTGCTGTCGGAAATCCTATTCGGAAAAAGGTTCCAACCCGATGTTTAACCTAATTGATTAAGACATGAAAAAGTTTCTTACATCGTTTGCCATAGTGTGTGGCAAACGGAGCATACGCTCAATTCTACATCTCTGAAGGGGAGCCACTGCCCAACGTGACAAGCGTCACCAACGAGGGTGTGGCCGTGGGCTACAATGACCAGAACAATCCCTTCTATATCTGGGACGCGGTTAACGATACCCAGAAGCTGATAGGCGGTATCTCTGCCGGCTCGGGCATCGGAGGCGTGCCCCGTTTCTCCGAAGACGGCAAGCTCATCGCGGCTCCCATGCAGAGCGACAAAATCAATGTCCTCACCGAGTGGACGAACAACACTATCACGGACATGACTCCGTATAAGTTCCACAGATTCTGTTACTATGGAGACTTTGACCTTTTCGCTGTGGGTTCGACACCGGACGGCAAAGAAGGCGCCATAATGAAGTCTTCAAACAACGGCATCTCCTGGACACGCGCCGACCTGCTCGCACGCCAGAACGAAGAAGGCAAATGGGAAAACTACACTCCTGATTTTCCTATATATTGCATCTCAAGTCTCGGCACATCCACCAACAAATTACTTGTCGGCGGCGGCAACGGCAAACTTTTGACAGGCGGACGCAACGGTTTTTCATGGAGCGAGGCGACGTTGACCGGCTTCACCCTTGACTCTCCTGTGGCAGTCTATCGCGACATGACTTTCACATACTCCAAGGATGAGAACGGAAGGACATCAGTGGACAAGGGCTATATTCTCCTGGAGCTTGAGGACGGCACATACGCGCTCGTGTATACAGAGGACGGCACCGATTCATTCTCCGTAGCAGAAGGCCATTCGGCTAAACCCGAGACTCTGGGAAACAACGGCGAGGACTTTTTCCTCGGTACATCCGACGGACTCATCCAGGTATCCAAGGATGGCGGCAAGACATGGCAGACCGTATTGACCGACACCCAAGGTCGTCCTATACACCGTATCGTGTTCCGTGACGAGAAATATGGAGTCGCCCTCTCGGACAATGTCGTTTTCGTGACAGAAGACGGCGGCGAAATCTGGACTCTCACAGAGGTGTTCCCCTCCAACGGCATAGGCTATGTAGGCAACTCTTCGACATGGAACGACGCCGTATGGACAGACGATTACCTGACAATAGTAGGCACCGACGCCTGCGTATACCGTTCCATCGACTATGGCAAGACATTCACCAAAGTCAACGGATTCACAGGCGACCTCGGCACTGTGTTCTGTGACGCACGCAGAATCACAACTGTAATCGGAGAAGAGGGCAACGTGTGGCGCAAAGAAGACCGAGAGTTCATCTCAGGCTACACCGCAGGCATCTACGATGTGGAGGCGAATACCTGGACTCCTCTCGTAAGCACAGGCTATGTCAGCGACTCCGCCTCCTCGTCCTGGAATTTCTCCGGCGACGGAAACCATGTGGTAGGTATAGCCCATGATTTCTGCGCCGAAAGCGAAACTGTGGTCTCCTACGCGGCAATATGGGACGGCACGGACAATGTAACAGTCCTCGGCAACCATTTTGACGGCCAAAAACGCGCATGCCGCGCCAACGGCGTAAGCAGAAACGGTGATATGGTGGCCGGTTGGCAGGACATCTGGGGTCCCTGGTTCGGTTGCGTATGGCAAAAGCAGGATGACGGCACATACATCCAGAAGATTCTGACAGTCGATTCCGACACAGACATAGACGAACTCACCTATGCCACTGACGAAGAAAAGCTGGCCACAGCCGCCAAACTTGTAGGCGCGGCCCAGACAGTGAGCGCCGACGGCAAGTGGGTGGCCGGTCGCGGTCTGCCCGGCATGGGCACCAGCGGCGCATGGCTCTGGAACGAGGAAGAAGGCTTTAATGTAATCTACCCCAACGAGGACAGCACGGTTGCCGACATCAACGCCGACGCCACAACGGCAGTGGGATGGGCAGGCCCCGGTGGCGGCGCATGGATTTGGAAAAAGGAAGACGGCCGCATGGACCTTCAGGAATATGTGGAGAGCAAGCTCGGCCACAGCCTCAGGAACTTCGCCATCGCGTCTGTATACGATATGTCCCCCAACGGACGTTACATCTGCGGTTACGGCATGTACGGCGACGTACCCACAGGATATGTGTTCGACCTCTTCCACACCGTCGGAATAGACGAGATGGAGGCAGCCCAGGTAAAAGCGGCGGTTTATCCCAACCCCGCCTCCGACGAGCTGCACGTAGACCTTCCTTTCGACTACACCGAACTCAACACCACGCTCACATTGGTAAACATGCACGGTCAGATAGTGCGTAAGCTCAACGCACCCTCTACCAGCAACTCCATCGACATCCGTGGCCTCGGCGCCGGCATCTACCTGCTTGACGTGAACGCCAACGGCAACCACAAGACATTCAAGGTTATTGTAAAATGACCCGAATAGTGATTTCACACCTTCCCGAGAGAGGGCCGGCCGGCCCTCTCTCCTTTTTTATAGATGCCCGCTACAACGGCAGCGGGCACTTTTTTTACCCGGAACTTGCAGGAGCATCTATTTTTGACTAATTTTGCAATAGGAAAGCAGACCGGCTGTCCCGAACCGGTCTTTCTCCCCATTACAATCCCGAAAACCTATGAGCAACATCGTCTCCATCAACGACCTTTCCAAGCAGGAGATTCTTGACCTGCTGGAGACCGCCTCCCGATTCGAGGCAAACCCCAACCGCAAGATACTTGACGGCAAAGTGATAGCCACCCTGTTCTTCGAGCCTTCCACACGCACGCGCCTCAGTTTCGAGACAGCCGTAAACCGTCTGGGAGGCCGCATAATCGGTTTCTCCGACCCGGCGGCCACCTCCACTTCCAAGGGGGAGTCGCTGAAGGACACCATCAAGATGGTGAGCAACTACGTAGACCTCATCGTTATGCGCCACTACCTGGAGGGTGCCGCGCAACGCGCCACCGAGGTGACGGACACCCCTGTCATAAACGCGGGCGACGGCGCGCACCAGCACCCCTCGCAGACCATGCTGGACCTCTATTCAATCTACAAGACCCAGGGACGGCTGGACGACATTACCCTCACGATGGTGGGAGACCTCAAATACGGACGTACCGTCCACTCCCTGCTTCAGGCCCTGAGCCATTTCCGCGTCAGATTCAACTTCGTGGCCTGTCCCGAACTGAAGATGCCCGAGGAGTTCATCAACTTCTGCAAAGAACACAACATTCCCTTCACCGAGACCGAGGACTTCAGCCCGGAGGTCATAAACGATACCGACATCCTGTATATGACCCGTGTGCAGCGCGAGCGCTTCGCCGACCTGGACGAATACGAGCGTGTGAAGGACTACTACGCACTGCACGCCGCCATGCTCAAGGACGCACGTCCCACAATGCGTGTGCTGCACCCCCTGCCGCGTGTCAACGAGATAGACCAGGATGTGGACGACACACCTTTCGCCTACTATTTCGAGCAGGCCCGCAACGGTCTGTTCGCACGCCAGGCCATGATTTGCAAATGCCTGGGCATAGACCCGGACGGCAACCCTCTGCCCGCCGTGGAGAAAGAGCATGTGGCGCACAAGGAGGTTAAAGACGCCTCTCTGAAGTGCGACAACCCCAAGTGCATCTGCAACAACGAGCCCATGCCCTCCCGCTTCATCGAGGCTGACGGCAATGTGCGCTGCGCCTATTGCGAACACGACGTACATTAATTCAGTCCCCTCTACGACATGAGCAAGACCCTGTGGAAACCCGGCACGATGGTCAACCCGCTGCCCGCCGTACTCGTGACCTGCGGCAGCAGCCCCGAGGACTGGAACCTGCTCACCGTGGCCTGGACCGGCACTGTCTGTACCGAGCCGGCGATGTGTTACATATCGGTGCGCAAGGAGCGCCACAGCCACGCGCTGATAGAGCGCAATATGGAGTTTACCATCAACCTCACCACAGCGTCAATGGCACGGGCCACCGACTGGTGCGGCGTCCGCAGCGGCCGTGACACCGACAAGTTCGCCGCCACCGGACTCACCCCTCTGCCCGGACTGCTGGTGAAGAGTCCCACCCTGGAGCAGAGTCCGCTGAGCATAGAATGTGCCGTGACACAGATAATGCGCCTGGGCAGCCACGACATGTTCATGGCCCGCGTATTGGGCGTGCGCGCCGACGAGCGGTACATAGACCCTGTGAGCGGACGTTTCGATTTGGAGAAGGCGCGTCTGCTCTGCTACAGCCACGGCCATTACTACGCTCTTGGCGAACATCTCGGCCATTTCGGCTTTTCAGTACGCAAGACCTCGGCGGGGAAGGGCTCGTCTGACGGCAAAAAACAAAATAAAGCCTGAATGTGTTACAGAACATATCCGCAAAGGCTCCCTTTGTGCGCATAATTCGCTATCTTTGCAGTCAGAGCGGATTACACCGCGTCCCATAGCGGACCCGGACTCTTCCAAGTCCCGCCCTGAAGATAGAGTGAAAAACAAATAACGCATCCATAAGCATGAAAATTTCGTTCAACATCAATTACCGCACCAAATGGGGTGAGTCGCTGTATATATGCGGCAGCCTTCCCGAACTGGGAGCCGGAGATGACAGCAAAGCCCCCCGCCTCGATTACCTGGGGGGCGAGACATGGCATCTGACCATTGACGTAAATGACCTCGCCGGAGAGTTCGACTATCGCTATATAGTAAAGCCCGACCACGGGGCATGGCGTATGGAATGGGGTGACCCGCACCGTTTCAACCCCGCTCCCGGCATTACGGAGGCCGAGATTTACGACCGCTGGCAGGACCAGCCTTACGACAAGCCCTACTACTCGAGCGCCTTTATCGACGGCATGCTGCACCGTCCTTTCCGCTCCCAGCCTCTGAAGGTGGAACCCGGTATGCTGAACGTGCGCGTGCAGGCTCCCATGGTGGGGCCGGACGAGGTGCTCGCCATCGCCGGCGAATGTAAAGCTCTCGGAGAGTGGGACGTGAAGCAGGCCGTGCGCATGAACGACGCCCGTTTCCCCGAATGGGAGGTAAACGTCCCTCTCCGCGACATGGTCTTCCCCTGCGAATATAAGTTCCTTATCATAAATCAGAATACCGGCGAGGCAGTAGCCTGGGAGATGCGTAATAACCGCGTGCTGTCCCCCCTGGATAAGTCCGACAAGGGTTATGCGACGGTAGTGGCGGGCATGAGATTCGTCAACCCGCTGCGCCCCTGGAAGGGTGCCGGCACCGCCATCCCCGTATTCTCCGTGCGCACGGAGGACGATTTCGGCGTGGGCGACTTCATAGACCTCAAGAAAATGGTGGACTGGTGCGTGCTGACCGGTCAGAAAGTACTCCAGCTGCTTCCGGTGAACGACACGACCATGACCGGCACCTGGACGGACTCCTACCCCTATAACTCCAATTCCACTTTCGCCCTTCACCCGATGTATCTGCACCTTCAGGCCGTGGGGCGTCTCAAGAACAGGGAGCGCCAGGAACACTTCGAACAGTTAGGGAAAGCCCTGAACCGTCTGGACGCCGTGGACTACGAGCAGGTGAACTCCGGCAAACTCGCTTTCCTGCGCGAACTGTACGCCGAGGTGAAGGATGCCACCCACAAGAAGGAGGATTACAGAAAGTTCGTAAAGGAGAACGGATATTGGCTGCGTCCCTACGCCGCTTTCTGCACGCTCCGCGACCTGAACCGCACTCCGGAGATGAGCAAATGGGGCGAATATGCCGTCTACTCACCCGAGAAGGTGGACCGCCTGGAGGCCGAGCATACCGACGAGATGGAGTTCACATATTTTCTGCAATATCACCTGGACAGACAGTTGCGCGAGGTGCGCGACTACGCCCATCAGAAAGGAGTGGTGCTGAAGGGAGACATCCCCATCGGCATATCCCGCACCAGCGTGGACGCATGGGTCTATCCGCAGCTCTTCTTCCTGGAGAGCCAGGCCGGCGCACCCCCCGACGACTTCTCCATAATGGGACAGAACTGGGGTTTCCCCACCTATAACTGGGAAGAGATGGCCCGCGACGGCTTCGCCTGGTGGAAGTCCCGTTTCCGCAAGATGAGCGAATACTTCGACGCCTATCGCATAGACCACGTGCTGGGCTTCTTCCGCATCTGGCAAATACCGATGGATGCCATCCACGGCCTGCTGGGCATCTTCTCCCCCGCCCTCCCCTTCAGCCCAGACGAGCTGCGACACGAGTTCGATTTCTGGCTCAACCCCGGCATACAGGCGCATCCTCTCATATTGGAGTGGATGCTTACCGACTTCTTCGGCGGCAATACCGAGACCGCCAAGGCTAAATTCCTGAAGCACGTAGAGGGTGACCGATACGAGCTGCTTCCCTTCGTGGACACACAGCGCAAGGTGACCGAATACTTCGCCTCCCAGCCCGAGAACGAGGACAACGAGCAGCTCTGCAACGGACTCATGGGCCTCATTGACAACGTCCTGTTTATCGAAGACCCGGTGGAGAAAGGCAAATACCATCCGCGTATCGCCGCCCAGACGACCTATCAGTACCGCTGTCTCAACGACTATGAGCGCTGGTGCTTCGACCGTCTTTACAACGACTTCTTCTATCACCGCCACAACGACTTCTGGTATGGCAAAGCCATGTGGAAACTGCCTCCACTCATAGACAGCACCCGTATGCTCTGCTGCGCCGAAGACCTCGGCATGATACCCGACTGCGTGCCCGCAGTGATGCACGACCTTCAGATACTGAGCCTGGAAATCCAGCGTATGCCCAAAGACCCAAAAGTGGAGTTCGGCAACACATGGAGCTACCCCTATTACAGCGTCTGCACCTCCTCTACCCACGACATGCCCGGCATACGCGGATGGTGGGAGAGCGACCACGGCATGGCTCAGCGATTCTACAACCAGGTGCTTCACGAGAACGGCGAGGCTCCGTTCTATGCCGAGCCGTGGATTTGCAGCCGTATCCTGGACCTGCAGCTCGACTCCCCCTCCATGCTCTGCATCCTGCCTCTCCAGGACTGGCTGAGTTCCGACGGCAAACTGCGCCGCAACAATCCGGCCGACGAACAAATCAACATACCCGCCATCTCCCGTCACTACTGGCGCTACCGCATGCACCTGACAGTGGAGGAGTTGATGAAGCAGACAGACTTCAACGAGGACATAGCACGTCGTGTAAAGGAGTCCGGGCGGTAATTTTTCATATCCCGGTCCTACAATTTCCCGTTTCGTTTGTTAACACAAAAGAAAGAGTGTGTAAAACCCAAGATTTGAATTATGGAAAAAAAGCAAGAAGAATTATTGGAACAAGTGATAGCGAAGGCCGAGAAGTGGCTCAGTCCCCAGTACGACGAGGAGACACGCGCCGAGGTGCGCGCCATGCTTGACGCGGAAGACAAGACCCCGCTCATCGAGGCTTTCTACAAAGACCTGGAATTCGGCACCGGCGGTCTACGCGGCATAATGGGAGCCGGCTCCAACCGCATGAACATCTACACCGTAGGAGCCGCCACCCAGGGCCTGGCCAATTATCTGAACGACGTATTCAAGGAGCTGCCGCAGATAAGCGTGTGCATAGGCCACGACGTACGCCACAACTCCCGCAAGTTCGCCGAGCTGGCCGCAGATATTTTCTCGGCCAACGGCATCAAGGTGTATCTCTTCGACGACTGCCGTCCCACACCCGAGATTTCCTACGGCATACGCCATCTCGGCTGCCAAAGCGGAGTGGTGGTGACTGCCTCCCATAACCCCAAGGAGTACAACGGCTACAAGGCTTACTGGAGCGACGGCGCTCAGATGATTGCCCCGCACGACGTAAAGACCATCGAGTATGTGAACGCCATCACCTCCGTGGACCAAATCAAGTTCACTCCCCGCAAAGAGCTGATTCAGATTATCGGCAAGGAAATAGACGATGACTTCCTGACCGATGTACACAAGCTGTCTCTCTCTCCCGACGCTATCAAGCGCCACCACGACATGAAGATTGTGTACACCCCTATCCACGGCACTGGCTCAATGCTCATCTACGACTCCCTGGCCCGTTGGGGCTTCACCGATATAATCCATGTGCCCGAGCAGGACGTGAAGAGCGGCGACTTCCCCACAGTGGAAAGCCCCAACCCCGAGAACGCCTCAGCCATGGCAATGGCCATAGCCAAAGCCAAGGAGACCGGCGCCGAGGTGGTAGTTGCCTCTGACCCGGACGCTGACCGTATCGGCCTGGTGGTTAGGGACAAGGCCGGCAACTATCAGTTAGTCAACGGCAACCAGATAGTGATGATTTTCCTGTATTACCTCATAACCCGCAACGCCGAGTTAGGCCTGCTCAAGGGCAACGAGTATTGCGTCAAGACCATCGTCACCACCGAGACAATCAAGCGCATAGCCGAGGCCAACGACGTGAAGTGCTTCGACTGCTACACCGGCTTCAAATGGATAGCCAATGTGATGCGTGACGAGGAAGGCCGTTCCCGCTACTTAGGCGGCGGCGAGGAGAGCTACGGCTTCCTGGCCGAGGACTTCGTGCGCGACAAAGACGCCGTCTCCGCCATATCCCTGATGTGCGAAATCGCCGCATGGGCCGCCGACAAGGGCGAAAACCTGTACGAGATGCTGGTAGACATCTACGCAAAGTACGGCTTTTCCCACGAGAAGGGCGTGAGCGTGGTACGTCCGGGCAAGGCCGGAGCCGAGGAAATAGTGAAGATGATGAAGGACTTCCGCGAGAATCCGCCCAAGGAGATTGACGGCGTGGCCGTTACCCACCGCAAGGATTACCTTGACCTCAACTGTACGGACCTCAAGACGGGCAAGGTGGAAAAAATGGATTTCCCCACCACCTCCAACGTACTTCAGTTCTTTACCGACAAAGGGGACAAAATCAGCATCCGTCCCTCCGGCACCGAACCGAAAATCAAATTCTACATCGAGGTTCGCGACGACATGAAAGACAAGGCCGAGTACGAGCAGTGCGTGGCCCGTGCCGAAGCCAAGATAGAACGCATACTTGCCGAATTGGGCGTCAAGTGATATTCTCTTCATATCGGGCCGACCCAGGTGCGGGTCGGCCCGTAATCCTATCTTTTCTTTCCTGTAACTTTATCTTCATCTGCAAAAAGAGACATGTTCGGATTATTCCACTCGCATACCCTGCCGGAGCTTTTCTGGCATACGGATGTCCACAGCCATGTGTGTCCGGGCATAGACGACGGGGCGCCCACACGAGAGAAGAGTGTCCAGCTGGTGCGCGGTATGGCCGATATGGGCTTTACCCGCATGATTGTAACCCCTCACGTCACTGACGAGACATATCCCAACACACCGCAGACCATATCCCTGTCTTTCCAGCATCTTCGTCATGCCTGCTCCGAAGCGGGGCTTCCAATGGAGCTTCACTGCTCTGCCGAATACCGCATAGACGACATACTTTTCTCCATGCTCAAACAGGACACGGTGACACCTCTGCCCGGCGGCTATCTGCTGGTGGAGAACTCCTGGTTTCAGGAACCCTTCGGACTGGACGGCCTGCTCTTCGACCTGCGCAACGAAAAGGGCCTTAAACCGATAATGGCGCATCCGGAACGCTATGCCTACTATCAGCGACACCGCGAGAGGCTGGAAGAGCTGCACGCCAACAATGTATGTCTGCAGGTGAATCTCCTCTCTCTGGCAGGACACTACGGACGCACGGCCAAAAGCACCGCCGAATGGCTCCTGAGCCACGACATGGTCTCCTTTGTGGGAAGCGACCTGCACCGCATGGGACACCTGGATGCGATTAAGCGATATTTATGCTCGAGAGATTACCGCAAGCTCGAGAGCAAGTGCGACCTCATACTCAACGACACGCTCGTAGAGTGAACCGGTGTCACCGCAGAGTGTTTAATTTTGTTAAACATCCGGTTTGCCCGAGATGTCAGCTCTCTATAAATCAACTTATTACACATCAATGCAAGCATGAAGTCCCCTGAGCCGGAGGAAATCCGGCGACAAGGTGACTTTTTTTTTGTAAATTTGCATATTCTACGGGGTTGAAGCGCCCCGTCGCAATCATGCCCATGCTAAAGAAAGCAGCCACATATTCATTCCTTGCGCTAAGCCTCGCAGCCCAGCTCTCCTGCTCCAAAGCCAAAGAACAGAAGGGCGTGGATTCCACGGATGTGCTGATAGAAGTGGGGGACTCGGCCCTTACCCGCCGGATGGTGACCGAGCTTATCCCCTCCGGACTGGGCGGCGCAGACTCCATACGTATGTTCGACGCCATCGTGGAGGCATGGGTGGAACGCAATATGCTGGTCAACTTAGCCGGCAGCCAGGTGCCCGATATAGAGAAGATAGAGCGTATGGTGGAGCAATACCGCGAGCAACTCCTCGCCAACGAATACCGCAAAATGATGGCGTCCGACAAGGCGGGAGGCATCTCCCAGGCGAGCATCGAAGAGTACTACAAGGCACATCCGGAACAATACCGCCTTTCCAGTCCCCTCATAAAGGGAATATATCTCAAGGTGCAGAAAAACTCGCCGGACCTGGACGAACTGCGGGCATGGGTACGCAGAGGCTCGGACAACGATATCGACAATCTGGAGAACTACGGCCTGAAGAGCGCCATGGAGTACGACTACTTCGGCGACACATGGGTGGATTGGCAGACCATAGCCGACCACATCCCCTACCGATTCTCCGATGCGGACAATTTCGTACGCGACAATTCCTACTTTGAATGTACTGAAAAGGGTTCGGTGTACATGCTGCGCATCACCGATTTCCTGACATCCGGCGAACAGACACCCCTCTCCTTTGCCGAGGCAGGCATACGCGAGCAACTCCTGGAGCAGAAACGCGGAGACTATGACCGCCAGCTCCTCAATTCCCTTTTCACCGAGGGCATAAACGCCAGGACAATTAAGACAGGGGCCTATACCCCTATTAAATATAGAAACCAAAACACAAGCACAAAACCGTGAAAGTCAAGACCCTGAGAACGGCTATGGCCGGAGCGGCCGCCCTGTTGGCCACTTGTTTCGCCATTGCCGACAACACAAATATAATTGACGAAGTGGCGTGGGTGGTAGGCGACGAACCTATCTACCGCTCTGAAATCGAAGAGATGTACCAACAGGCACAATACGACGGCACCACCTTCAAGAACAACCCCTACTGCGCCATTCCCGAGCAGATAGCCGTAGAGAAACTGTATCTGCATCAAGCCAAAATTGACACTATCCAGCCGCCGGAAAGCGCCGTGCGCAACGCCGTGGACCAACGTATCAATTTCTTTGTCACCAACTTGGGGTCCAAAGAGCGTGTGGAAATGCAGTTCCGCAAACCTATGAGCGCCATCCGCGAACAGCTCACCGACATTTTCCGCACCCAGTACACTATCCAGCAAGTACAGCAGAATCTGACCAAAGACGTGAAGGCAACCCCTGCCGACGTACACAAATTTTTCTCCCGGCTGCCCGAAGACAGCATACCCTCCGTGCCCATGCAGGTGGAAGTTCAGATTATAAAGTCCATCCCTCCGGTGCCACAGAGCGAAATAGACTCCATTAAGTCCCGCCTGCGTGAGTTTTCCGACAAAATCACTTCCGGCGAATCCTCATTCTCCACGCTCGCTTTCTTCTACAGCGATGACAAAGGTTCGGCTAAACAGGGTGGTGAACTCGGCTTCGTGAGCCGGTCGGATGTAGTGCCTGAATTCGCCTCGGTGGCCTTCAACCTATCAGACCCCGACAAAGTATCCAAAATAGTGGAAACCGAATATGGCTACCACATAATCCAGCTGATAGAGAAACGCGGCGACCAGGCCAACTTCCGACATATACTGTTGCAACCCAAAGTGTCCAAAGAGCTTATGGACAGCGCAATAATGAAACTCGACTCTCTGAACCACGAGATAGGCAGAGGGGTCTTCACCTTCGAGGAGGCCGCCCGCTACGTGAGCCAGGACAACGACACCAAGAACAACAAAGGCATAATGATGAATCCGCAAACCGGTTCTTCCCGATTCGAAATGCAGGAACTCCCGCCCGAAGTGGCTCGCCAGATAGAGAAGATGCAGCCAGGCGAGGTTTCCGACGCCTTTGTGATGATGGACCAGAAGAAGAACCGCGAGGTAGTCGCCATTGTCAGACTCACCAACCGTATTCCGGCCCACAAGGCGAATCTCTCGGATGACTTCGCCCTGCTGAAGTCCCTGTATGAAGAGAAGGCCAAGGAGAAAATCCTTAAAGACTGGGTGGAGAAGAAAATCAAACACACCTATGTCCATATTGAAGATGGCTGGGACGGCTGCGACTTCGAATATCAAGGCTGGATAAAATAAGTTCCAAACGACAAGAACACAAGCGGATAAGCGACATGGGCGGTCTTTCAGACTTCAGCAGACTCTCTCCCGTACGCGCGGTGGTGGCCATCGTCATCGCGCTGGTGTGGTGTATGTCCTACGGCCAGGAGCCTGTGCAGTGGAAGCGCGGTCAGAACACCAAGACTGCCCAGACCGCTCCCAAGCGCAAGGCCAGCCTCTCTCTACACCCCAAGAGTTATACACGCCCCAAGCCCACCAAACCCATAAAGCCCTATATGCCGTCGGTAAACCGGTTGCAGCCGGGCAAGTTCTTTCTTGAAAGAGCCGACCGCCTCTACTCCAGCGAAGACTGGGACACTACCCGGCAGGTAGTGAGCGGCAATGTGAAGTTCAGCAAGTTCGGCACCGTGCTGTTCTGCGACTCCGCCTGGTACTTCCCGGAGACGGCAAGTCTCAACGCCTACGGCAATGTGCGTATGCTGCAAGGCGACACACTGGAGGTGAAGGCCGACTTCATCTTCTACGACGGCAATACCCAGCTGGCACGTCTGCGCACGGCAGGGCGTGGTAGAGAGGTATCTCTGGAGCATACCTCACGCCACGACGGCACCAAAAAGTATCTGTATACAGACTCCCTGGACTATGACCTGTTGCGTCAGCTCGCCTATTTCAACGACGGGGGCCGCATGTATAACCACAAGGTGCGCACCGGCGAGCGCGACACACTGACCTCGCGGTATGGAGAATACAATACCGGCACACGTATAGCCGAAGTAAACGGCAATGTGGATATACATAACGGCACCTCACGTCTGAATACGGAACGTCTGCTCTATCACACCGACACACGTATGGTAGACCTTGTGGAGCCTACGGAAATACACTCCGGCCCCGACTATATCTCCACCGCCTCCGGATTCTATGACATGGCCACCGGCGACGCCCGCCTCACCACCCGCTCTCTGATTACCCACACAGACAGCGTGGGGGCCGTCACCACCCTGGAAGGGGACAGTATGATTTACACCAACGCGCTGCGACGCAGCGAGGCGTACATGTCATCCAATCCCGCGCTCAATCCGCGTCCGATGGTGATTACCGATACCGCCCGCAAGGCAATAATCACCGGCGGTTACGGCTATTATTCAGACCTGGACCATGAGGCATACGCCGACCGATACCCGCTGCTCAAGGAATACTCCCGCGCAGACACCACTTTCCTGCGCGCCGAAAAGGTCTATATGAAGACATACAATTACGGAGTGAAGCCGGTACCGACCTTGAATATAGATGAATTTGCGACTCACGAGGACTCCATAGAAGCCTCCCGCATAGACTCGCTTAACGCCAACGCCGAATACCATGTGGCCAAGGCCTTCAACAAGGCACGTTTCTTCCGTCAGGACTTACAGGGAATCGCCGACTCCATAACCCTCGTTTCCAAAGACTCGCTGCTGTACATGGACCGAAAGCCTATTGTATGGAGCGGTCCGCGAATGGTGGCCGGTTCCAGGATGATAGTTCATTTCAACGACTCCACAGCCGACCGTGTAGACCTTCCGTCCCGTGGACTGGTAGCCGAGGAAGTGGGCGAAGGATTCTACAACCAGCTTAGAGCCGGACATCTGACCGCCTTTCTGGAAAACGAATCGCTGAAGCACCTGGACGCACACACCGATGTGCAGGCCATTCTGCTGCCTATGGAGAACGACTCCACCTACAATAAGCTGCTGAACGCGCAAGGGGACACCCTCAGTGTGGACATGGACTCCACACGCATACAGAAACTGAAACTCCATACACGCGAGGGCAATGAGGTGACGGGGCAGGTAATTCCGCTCTATATCCTGCAGAAGTCGCAATATTATCTGCCTGAATTCATAAACCTTACGGGCGCCACCCGTTTCTCGGAAATGGACGAGGCGCTGAAGACACTTGAGGCGCTCCGCCCCAAGTATGCCTGGTACCGCAAGGGCTGGGAAGATGGCTTGGGCGAGACCTCTTTCGAACTTGACGAATACTTCGCCAGCCCCAACATGGGGATTCTGCCCCCCGAATCCGACCTGCTCCTGCGCCCTGCTCCACACTGACCTATATGACCGACATTATAAGACAACTCCCGGACACAGTGGCCAACCAGATTGCCGCCGGCGAGGTGGTGCAACGCCCCGCCTCGGCCCTCAAGGAACTGGTGGAGAACGCCGTGGATGCCGGAGCCTCAGAGATACAGATTGTTATAAAGGATGCAGGCCGCACTCTCATCCAGGTAGTGGACAATGGCAAGGGAATGAGCCATAACGACGCGCGTATGGCATTCGAGCGCCACGCCACCTCCAAAATAACCGCTGCCGAAGACCTGTTCACCCTCCATACCATGGGCTTCCGTGGCGAAGCACTGGCTTCCATATGCGCCATATCACAGGTGGAGCTCAAGACCTGTCAGAAAGGCGAGACACTCGGCACAAGGGTGATATACAGCGGCGGCCACAAAGAGGTGCAGGAACCTGCGGTATGCTCGCCCGGTACCAACATAATGGTCCGGAACCTCTTCTTCAACGTCCCGGCACGCCGCAAGTTCCTGAAAAGCGACAATGTGGAGTTGGGGGCCATAATGCGCGAGTTTGAGCGCCTGGCCTTGGTAAACAACGAGCTGCGTATGTCCATAGACACAGGCACACGTACTCTCTCGCTGCGCCCCGGTTCCTTCAAGCAACGCATCGCTGAAATCTGGAAAAACAATCTGGACTCCCATCTTCTGCCTATAGAGGTGGAGACCTCATTGGTCAGGATTTCCGGTTTCGTGTCCCGCCCGGAGCATGCGAGACGACGTAATCCGCTCCAGTACCTGATAGTGAACGGCCGCAATATGCGCCACCCCTATTTCCACAAGGCCATCCTATCCTGTTTCGAAGGATATATAGCCACCGACACACAGCCCTGCTATTTCCTGAAATTCGAGGTGGACCCGCATACTATCGACGTAAACATATCCCCTACAAAGAGCGAAATCAAGTTTGAAAACGAGGCGGACATATACCGGCTGCTCACAGCCTCTGTACGCGCCGCTCTCGGCAAGTTCGGCGCGGCTCCATCAATAGACTTCACCCAGGATGCGCTGCAGCTCAACCCGGCCCGGACCGGAGACTTCGTAAGTGCCCCGACATCCAGTCTGGACAGTTCCTACAACCCCTTCAGACAGTCCTCATCCCCCGCTCAGAGCTACCGGACGAAAACACAGGACACCGCCGATTGGGAAAGCCTGTACAACGGCTTCATGAACGATAGAGCAAGCGACGGCACCCCTCAGGACAGCTATACGGCACCCCTTGGCATTTCACCCGCACAAGGTGAGTTGCCGCTGGAAAAGGAGGGAATAGCGCCTCTCTGCATCCAATGCGCAAATAAGTATATCGTAACTCCGGACGCCGATGGCCTGCTGGTGATAGACCAGCATCGCGCTCATGTGAAAATACTATACGAGCGCTATATGAATCAGGGGGGTGAAGACAACGGTTTCGCGGCATCCCAGCGTATAATGTTCCCGGAGACTCTAAAACTGGACACATCACAGTCAGCCCTGCTCGACGGACTTGCCGAAGAGATAACACGCCTCGGCTTCACCCTGGAAAAGGAAGGTGAAACCGAGGTGCGCATCACAGGCATCCCGGCATCGCTCAAACCAAGCTCGGCCGCAGATGTAGTGTTGAAAATCATTGACTCCGTCTCGGATGAAGGAGCGGCCTACGGCACCAGCGACGGCGCCAAGGGCGTTGACCTTAAGAGCCGCGTGGCGCTTGTCACTGCCCGTGCCGCCGCAATAAAGCGGGGCCACAGAATGAGCGGTGCCGAGATGGAGCATCTTGTAGGTGAGCTGCTCTCCCTCCCGAATCCGGCCCACACCCCCTCCGGCAATCCCATATTCGTGCGTATGCCTCTTTCATCATTCGAGACACTCTTCTCCTGATTAAAACATTCAGTATCGGCTTAAAGCTACGGCCGCATAGCCGTTGGCGCCCTCTTTAAGCTCCGGCAGGAAAGAAAGATAGCGCAGCAGACGGAAAGCGAGCATATCGGCTTCTTCCTGAGTCTGCGCCTCGTCCATAAGGCGCACGGCAAGTGCCTTATCCACTTTCTCTTTAGGGAAAAGGTAGGTGGCAAGTAGGCGGCTTTCGCGCACTTTGACGTCGGCCCAAAGAGCTTCGGCAATCTCCAGCGAGGGACCGATTGTACCGGCTATGTGCGCCAACTGCGGCACATTAAGGCCGAAAATAATATTGTAGCAATCCATTCCGGCGCCACGCAGGGTGTCGGCGACTATGCCGTTGCGGTAGGCCATGAACTGCCGTTTTATACCCTTTAAAGCATCTTGAAGTTCCATAAGCGTATTTGTAAGGCGAGGCTGTGGCACACCATGTCACAGCCTCGTAATCATTAAATCGTCAGACAATTACTTTACCAAAGTGGAATAGTCGCGGCTCAGACGGAGCATCTGGTCGGCATAGCCCTCGGTATAGTCGATAGTAACGTCAATAATCTCGCCCTTCTCATTGAATATGGGAGTGTAGACGGGATTTACGAAGCCACGGTAGGGAGGAATGTCAAGTTTGGAGTAGCGGTCCAGCACCTCCTTGTGGAGCTTGCGGTCAATCTTCACGGCATAGTCGTTGACCAGCTTGTTGCCGGCGGCATAGTCTCCCTCGCTCTTGATGCGCTGCACCTCGGAAAGGAGCTGCGCGAAGAGGCTGCGGAGTTTCTTGTAGTCATTAATCTTGACATAGGTCTTGCCATTCTTCTTCACCAGTTCCACCACTTTGTCCTTCTTGCCGTGTTCATATACCCAACGGGCAATGAGCTGGCGGTTACGCATGTGGGCCTCCTCCACGTCGTCGCCGAGATTGATACGGTTCAGCTGGGTCATAAGGCCATTGAGCATATACTTATAGTACTCGGCCTTATAAGCCTCGGGATTGTCGAGGATACCGAGTTCCAGCAGTTTCGGGTCGGCCAGATAATAGAGCGCGAAGAGGTCGGCGCGTGTCTCCTCCAGAGTGGAGCCATGCTCTTTGAGCGCGTCCGGGTCGGTGCCTGGCATAAGACGGCCGCTACCGTGGCCGAGACACTCATGCAGGTCGGTGTGGAGCATATCGGTGATGTAAAGGTAATCGTCCATGAGCTTGGCCGTAGGAGCGTCAATCACGAACTCTTCGTTGAAGCCGTTGCCTAAAGAAGCCATGGCATAAGCCTCGGTAATGTTCTCCAGAGTCACAGACTTCGAGCCGTGAGCGGCGCGAATCCAGTCGGCGTTGGGAAGGTTGATGCCGATAGCGGTCGAGGGGAAGGCATCGCCACCGAGTGTGGCGGCTGTGATTACCTTGGCGCTGATACCTTTTACTTCAGGCTTGCGGAACTTAGGGTCCACAGGGCTGTGGTCTTCAAACCACTGGGCATTGGAGCTGATAATCTCCGTGCGCTTGGAAGCAGGGACATTCTTGAAGTTTACGTAGCTCTCCCAGGAGGCAGTCATGCCTAAGGGGTCGCCGTAGTTCTCGATGAAACCGTTCACGAAGTCCACCTCGCTCTTGGTATCCTCGGCCCAGGCTATGGAATACTCGTCGAAGAGGCGCAGGTCACCGGTGATATAGTAATCAATCAGGCTGGACATATAAGCCTTCTGGGCATCGTTCTCGGCATACTCGCGAGCCTTGCTGAGGTTATAGATGATTTTGGCAATGGCCGGACCGTATAGACCGTTGAGCTGATAATGCTCCTCCACAAGGTTGCCGTTCCCGTCCTTCTTCATGCGGGAGTTCAGACCGTAAGAAACAGGGGTTCTGTCGTCGGGGTCCTTTATTTTGGCGAAATACGCCTCCACTTCGGCCTGTGTCACGCCGGGACCATAGAGGTTTGTGGCGGAAGTGGCTATAACGTCCTGGGTACCATCCTGGTTCACTCTCTTAGCCATGAATGTGGGGTCGAAAATCACCTTGTTCAATTCGGCCAAAAGTTCGGCTTTAGAGTTAAACTCTTCGGGAAGGGCGGCATCCGGAAGAGCGTTGACCTGTTCCTCGAAGAAGGCCTGGGAGAAACCGGGTTTGAACTTGTCCGTGCTGTAGTGGTGGTGTATGCCGTTGCCGAACCACACCTGCTTCAGATACTGCTCAAAAGCCTTGTAATCGGCTGAGTTCTTATCTCCCTTGTAATTGTTGTAAATGGCCTCGAGGGTCACCCTTACGGGGAGATTGTAGCGGCAATTCTGGTCCCAGATAATGTCACGGCCAGCCTGTGCGGCCTCGCTCAGATAGTAGACCATAGCCTTTTGGCGAGGGGTGAGGTCTTTGAATCCGGGTACTTCGTAGCGGAGTACCTCAATGTCCGCGAAACGGTCCACGACATACTTGAAATCCTTGTTTTCTACACCCAGTGCAGGCATCGCGCCGGAGAGCGCCGCGCAAACGGCCAAGGCGGAAATCGTTTTTTTCATGACTATATGTTTTTTTATTTAAGTTTCGTATGCTCGGTTTTAGCTTGAGAAAGCTGAATGAACAGGATTATATTATTCCACATAGAGTACGAGTCCCTTGAGGTATTCCCCCTCGGGATGATAGATATTTACGGGATGGTCGGCCGGCTGGCTCAACTGATGCAGTATACGCACACGTCGCCCCGACTGGGCCGCCGCACTGAACACAGCCAGGCGGAACTGCTCGCGGCTTACCGCCTGAGAGCAGGAGAAAGTGAAGAGTACGCCGCCGCTGCGTATCTTCTCGAAAGCCCGGACATTCAGACGGCGATAACCGAGCAGGCCGTTCTTCAGAGCGCCCCGGTGTTTGGCGAAGGCCGGCGGGTCAAGTATTATCAGGTCGAACTCGCCGGGCTTCATATCGCCCAAATATCTGAAGGCATCCACAGCATAAGCCGCATGGCGTGTGTCTCCGGGGAAATTGAGCTCGATATTGGCATTTGTCAGAGCTATGGCTTTTGCCGAGGAGTCCACGGAGCATACTCTGCGGGCACCTCCGCGCATGGCGTAGACCGAGAAGCCGCCGGTGTAGCAAAACATATTCAACACCTCGCGGTCCTTGGCGTAATGCTCCAGGAGAGCGCGGTTGTCCCTCTGGTCCACAAAGAAGCCTGTTTTCTGACCACGCAGCCAGTCTATGTTGAACTGCAGTCCGTTCTCGGTGGCCACGCTGCCGTCGTAGTTGCCCAACAGATAATCGTTCACCGGGTCAAGGTGTGCCTTGAAGGGGAGCGTCGTGTCGCTTTTGTAATAGACGCTGCGTATACCGGGCAGGGTGGACAGGGCGTCGGCAATTTCCATGCGACAGAAGTGCATACCGGGCGAGTGGGCCTGCATCACGGCTGTGGAGCCGTAGATGTCCACCACCAGCCCGGGCAGGAAGTCACCTTCGCCGTGTACCAGGCGGAAGCAATCGTTGTCCTCGCGCATCAGTCCGAGGGCACGGCGCAGTCCGTATGCCTTGCGAAGACGCTCGCCGAAATAGCCGGCAGGCAGCTCCGCCACACCGAAAGCCAACATACGCACGGCTATGGAGCCTATCTGCCAATGGCCTACACCCATGAGTTCGCCCTCATGGGTCACCACCCGCACCAGGTCTCCCTCCTCCAGCGTATCGGGGAGCGAAGCCACGGCGCCAGAGAACACCCACGGGTGAAAACGCCGCAGGCTCTCCTCTTTGCCTCGTTTGAGGCGTATCTCAGGTAATGACATATTCTTTCAGGTTATTTGAAGAGCCGCACTATATCCATGCCGTTGGCGTAGAGCAGCAGCAATATCAGGAAAATCATACCCCCTATCTGGGCGTATTCCATGAATTTCTCGGAGGGTTTGCGGCGGAACACCACTTCATAGAGCAGGAACAGCACATGACCGCCGTCCAGTCCAGGTATCGGCAATATGTTCATGAACGCAAGGGCTACGGACAGGAACGCCGCTATGTTCCAGAAAGCATACCAGTTCCAGCTGTCGGGGAACATACTGCCTATGGCGCCGAAGCCGCCAACGCTCTGTGCCCCCTCCTTGGTGAACACATACTTCAGACTTGAGACATAATCGACCATTTTCTGGCTTCCCTTGGAGATACCCGCCGGGAAAGACTCCAATATGCCGTACTTCTCGGTAGTGACATGAAAGAGCTTGCGCATATCGTTCTCCAACTGGAAACCTATCTTGGAGGAGCTGTCCAGCTTCACAGGTATGTCCAGCGTGTCCTTGCCGGAGCGTACCACCGTTATCTTCACCGTCTTGCCGGCCTTACCCTCCAGCGAGGGCATAAACTCCGTGGCGCCCTTGCGCAGGGTGTCGTTCACCGCTATTATTTCGTCCCCCTCGCGCAAACCGGCGCGGCGACTGCTCTCGTTGGCTATGGAGTGTATCACCACCGGTATGTCCAGCTGCATGAAGGCAATGCTGCGTCTGTCTGTCTCGGCCCCCTTCTCCAGCTGCATGAGGAAATCGGCAGGGAGATTTATGCTCACCGTGTCTGCGCCGGAACGAAGCACCTTGACCTGACGGGCCGAACCTATGGCATACATATCGTCGGCTATGTTCTCAACAGGCTTGCCATCGGCAGTCAACGGTATGTCACCGTCACGGAAACCGGCTTTCAGGGCCACTTCGCTATACTTGAGCATACCCTTGGTATCACCGAAAGCCACATGGTCGTCGCCCCACCACCAGGTGATGCCGGCATATATGAGTATGGCCAGCAGGAAGTTGAAGAGTACGCCGGCCACCATTATCAGCAGACGCTGCCAGGCCGGCTTGGTGCGGAACTCCCAGGGCTTCGGCGGCTGCTTCATCTGCTCGGTATCCATAGACTCGTCTATCATACCCGAGATTTTGCAATAACCGCCCAAGGGCAGCCAGCCCACCCCATACTCCGTGTTGCCCCAGAAAGATGATTTCCTCTTTCCTGTCCCCTCGCAGCCGGTCTTTTCTTCCGGCTCCGGCTTGTCTGCGTCTCTCAGCTTTTTCTTCTTGCCGAAAACAGCCAGATACCTGCGCGGTTTCCACTTGGCCAGCTCAAACCAGGGGTCGAAGAATATATAGAACTTCTCCACCTTCACCCCGAATATGCGGGCGAACAGGAAGTGGCCGAACTCATGAATAATCACCAATATCGCAAACGCCAGAATAAGTTGCGCCGCTTTAATCAAAAAAGTTTCCAAATTGTCTCAGAAAATTAAACTTAAACCATGAACCCGCGCAACAGCTCTGCGGCCCTGTCGCGGGCAATCGTATTGGTATTCACCAGTGTCTCGTAATCAGGTGCGGAAGTATAAGGAATGGACTCCAGTGTGGCAGCCACCAGGCGAGGCATATCTACGAAACGCAGCTCCCCTTTCAGGAAGGCGGCCACGGCTATTTCGTTGGCCGCGTTCAGCACACATGGCACATTGCCGCCGGCCTTGATGGCATCGAAAGCGTAACCCAGCAGCGGAAACTTCTCCATATCCGGAGCTTCGAAGGTGAGGTTGCTGTACTGTTCCAGCTTCAATGCCGGGGCGCTGGTATGCAGTCTCTCCGGATAACCCAAGGCATAACGTATGGGCAAGTGCATATCCGGCACTCCGAGCTGCGCCTTTATGGACCCGTCGGCAAACTGCACCATGCTGTGGACTATGCTCTGAGGATGCACCACCACCTCGATCTGCGATGCCGGGCATCCGAACAGCCAATGGGCCTCAATCATCTCAAAACCCTTGTTCATCATCGAGGCGGAGTCTACCGTCACCTTGGCGCCCATACTCCAGTTCGGATGGTTCAGGGCATCGGCGACAGTGACATTTTCCATGTCCTCGCGACTCAATGTACGGAACGGACCGCCGCTGGCCGTAAGAATAATCTTCGAGGCATGGACTGTCCCCTCCCCTTCCAGACACTGGAAAATGGCGGAATGTTCACTGTCTACCGGCACTATGCGAGAGGCGGAGGATGCCAACAGATTATGTATCAGCTCGCCCCCGACCACCAGGGTCTCCTTATTGGCCAACGCAATGCACTTCCCGGCCTTGATGGCGCTGATTGTCGGAGCCAGGCCGCTGTACCCCACCATGGCTGTGACCACGGTATCCACCGGCTCCAGCGCGGCGCTCTCCGCTATTGCCTCCGCACCGGACAGGACTTCTACGGGAAGGTCTGCCAGAGCCTGACGCAGACCCGGCAACAGCTCGCTGCGGGCTATCACCACCCTTGCCGGCAGAAACCGGCGGGCCTGCTCCACAAGCAGCTCCACGTTGCTGGCTGCCGTCAGCACGTATGCCCGGAAGCGGTCGGGATACTCGGCTACGATGTCCAGCGTCTGAGTCCCGATAGAACCGGTACTGCCCAGAATAGCTATATTTTTTGTCTCACTCATCTATACCATATTTATTATTCACGGCCTCGGGGCGCGGCTATGTCCACCTGCCCCTCCACACGCGGACGCATCAGGTAATCGCCCGGAATCAGGCGTGTCCCCTCGCGCCACATCTCTATGCCCACGGCAGTGTTCCGACGGGTGCGACGCTCCGGCGCCAGCGATATGCGCTGACCGGACAGCACCGGGTCACCCTTGTCCACCAGCGGTGTGCCCAGATGTGAATAGCGGGTCAGGAAACCGCGATGCCCCTGCACCATAAGCGAGTATGTACCCTCGCCGGAATCATACGTGCGGTCCACCACATATCCGTCGGCTATGGCGTTCACTCCCTCGCCCGCAGGCATAATCACCTGGAGCATGGATGCCGTGCGCGACTCTCCTACGATGATTCCTCCGTCGGAAGGGTCAGAGAAAATCACGGCATCCGCAGCCACAGGGCTCAGCACATTCAGATTGTACTTCTCCCTCTCGGCCATAGAGGCCACGAAACGGCGTTCCGCCGGCGACGCTGTCTTGAGCGAATCCAACGGCAACGCACCGATACGCACCGAGGCACGGGCAGAGTCAGCAGGCTCGCGACTCGTGTCCATCAGCGTCTTCACGTTATCTATATAGGCCTGGTTGGAGGCCATGACCAGGCCCAGCGTGTCCATACGGGCCAACGCCCCTATCACGTCCTGCCGCTGCATTTCGGTCATAAACCCGGGCATACGGCGCTTCAACGGGGACAAAAAGACTATCGAGGCCCCCAGACCCATGAACAGCAAAGCACACAACGCCAGGGTGCAAATCAGCCGCACACGGCTGATACGCACGCTCCACACCTTGCTCAGACGCTGCACGTCCTCCAAAGTCAGTCTGTATCTCTTCAGTTTCATGGGGCCAAGAGACTGTCTAACGCTTTTCAAACTGCAAAATTAAACAAATACCCCCAAATTTGCAACCCCCCGGTCTTCGCGGCACATCATTGTCAATAAAAGTATTTTATCCGAAAGCCCCTTCAAAGGGCCGTAAAGCGATGCTCCTATGCTCTAAAACCTATAATTCATGTTAAATTCGGACACACTCATGGCCTTCCCGGTACATTATATTTAAAGCGAGGAATAAATATTTAAAAAAATTAACATTTCACAAGGCTAAATTGTAACTATTCAGCGAAAGGAAAAGCAATAAAGAGTCGCCTCGTCTAATTAAACGA
>ERZ860264.576-NODE-576-length-32162-cov-6.103342_pt1 | contig 32162 bp, 32 predicted proteins | sample MGYA00509980_ERZ860264 | MGnify/ENA primary metagenome ERZ860264 (study PRJEB30046, sample SAMN00715212) | human gut metagenome | study: EMG produced TPA metagenomics assembly of the A metagenome-wide association study of gut microbiota in type 2... | reverse complement strand
CGCTGAGGGATTCGAACCCCCGACCCTCTGCTTGTAAGGCAGACGCTCTGAACCAACTGAGCTAAGCGCCCTGAGATTTTATTACTAACTTAAACTGCCTAAATACCACGCTTCACAGCGTCTTCTTTTTACCGTTTTGCATTGCAAAGTTAGACCTTTTTTTTCGCTCTGCCAAATAATTTTTTACTAATTTTGTAAAAATTTTCGGGCCGAGCCCCGTTGTTTTATGATAACAAATTAATACTCAACATTATATGCAGTTAAATTCTCTTACAGCAATCTCCCCCATCGATGGTCGCTATCGCTCCAAATGCGAGAAACTTGACCGGTATTTCTCCGAATATGCCCTCATTCGCTATCGCGTGAAGGTGGAGGTGGAGTATTTCATCGCTCTCTGTCAGATTCCCTTGCCCCAGCTGTCAGGAGTGAATCCCTCGGTTTTCGGGCAGCTCCGCGATATTTACCGTGACTTTGAGGTTGCCGATGCCGCCCGCATCAAGGAAATAGAGTCCGTCACCAACCATGACGTCAAGGCTGTGGAATATTTCCTGAAAGAGAAATTCGATGCCATGGGCCTGCAGGATTACAAGGAGTTCATTCACTTCGGCCTCACCAGCCAGGACATCAATAATACGAGTGTGCCTATGAGTGTAAACGATGCCATCCGGGAAGTTTACCTGCCTCTGCTGGAGGAATTGATTGGCACTCTGGAGAACTTCGCCCGGGAGTGGAAGGATATTCCCATGCTGGCACGCACCCACGGACAACCCGCCACTCCTACACGACTGGGCAAAGAGATAGAGGTGTTCGCATATCGCCTGCGCCGTCAGGAAGAGTTGCTCAAGGCCGTGCCCGTGAGCGGCAAGTTCGGCGGAGCCACCGGCAACATGAACGCCCACCGCGTGGCCTTCCCGGATATCGACTGGCCCGCTTTCGCATCCGGATTCCTGAAAGAGCGGCTCGGTATAGAGAGGGAGACGTACACCACCCAGATTTCCAATTACGACAACCTGGCGGCTCTCTTCGACGCACTGCGCCGCATCAATACCGTCGTGCTTGACCTGGACCGTGACTTCTGGCAGTATATCTCTATGGAGTACTTCAAACAGAAAATCAAGGCCGGCGAGGTCGGCTCCTCCGCAATGCCCCACAAGGTGAATCCCATAGATTACGAGAACTCCGAAGGCAACCTCGGCATAGCCAACGCCATTTACGCGCATCTGGCCGCCAAACTCCCCGTATCGCGTCAGCAGAGAGACCTTACAGACTCCACCGTGTTGCGCAACATAGGTGTGCCTATGGCCCACTCCATAATCGCTTTTTCCAGTACCCTGAAGGGACTTGGCAAGCTGCTGCTCAACGAAGATGCCATACGCGCCGATTTGGGACACCGCTGGAATGTCCTGGCCGAGGCTATACAGACCGTGTTGCGCCGCGAGGGCTATCCCAAGCCTTACGAGACGCTCAAGGCCCTTACCCGCACCAATGCCGAGGTCACAGAACAGAGTATCGAGGAGTTCATAGACTCGCTGGAAATCAGACCGGAAGTCAAGGCCCGCCTCAAAGAGCTTACTCCTCTCAACTACACCGGCTTCTGATGGAAGCGCCGGTAGACATACGCATAGCCGACTTTGACTACATCCTGCCGGAAGCCCGGATAGCCTCCCATCCCTGCGAACCTCGCGACGCCTGCCGCCTGCTGGTACGCGAGGAAGCAGGGCATGCTTCCCACCACGTATTCACAGACCTTCCGGACCTGCTTCCGCCAGGGTCGCTGATGGTATGCAACAACACACGTGTCATCAACGCCCGTATCAGAATACGGAAATCCACCGGGGCGGAAATCGAAATCTTCTGTCTCGAACCCGAGGAGCCAAGGGATTACGCACAGGCTTTCCAGGCACAGGGTACCTGCCGGTGGGTCTGCCTGGTGGGCAACGTGAAGCGCTGGAAGTCCGGCGCGCTGACCAAGGATTGCGTGTCGGCAAGCGGAGTTCCTTTCACTCTCTCGGCCTCTTTGGGCGGAGAAGCGAAAGGTGGAGCGCGTCTCATAACCTTCTCCTGGACTCCCGAGTCCCTCTCCTTTGCGGAAGTAATCGCGGCAGCGGGATTCATTCCCATTCCCCCATATCTCTGCAGGCATAGCGAAGAGTCGGATTCGGTGGACTATCAGACGGTTTACTCCAAAATCAAAGGTTCCGTAGCCGCTCCTACCGCCGGACTGCATTTCACCGACAAGGTACTTGAGGACATACGGAAACGGGATGTGGAGATACGGGAACTGACCCTGCACGTAGGTGCCGGGACGTTCCAGCCTGTAAAGTGCGACGCCATAGGAGGACATCCCATGCACACGGAGACAGTATGCGTGGACCGCGCTCTGTTGCAGACCCTGATTGACGCTCTGGAAACCGGACGTCCCGTCACAGCCGTTGGCACCACCACAGTACGCACCCTGGAGAGTCTTCCGCACCTGGGACGCTCGCCGGAAACCCTGCATGTGGGCCAATGGGACGCCTACAAGGAGGATTTCGACACTGCGGAGGCTCTGCGCGCTCTCGCCGCATACATGGACAGCCGGGAGCTGGACCACCTCACAGCCACAACGGCGATAATGATAGCGCCGGGCTTCAAGTGGCGCGTCGTGGACAGCATAGTGACGAATTTCCACCAGCCGCAGAGTACACTGCTTTTGCTCGTAGCCTCCTGGATGGAATATCACGGAGGCTACCGTACGGAGTGGAAAGGTCTATATGAGGAAGCGCTGAGACTGGGCTACCGCTTCCTGAGTTACGGAGACTCCATGTATCTGCGCTGACACATATACGGCAACACACACGGAACCGGCTTGTATGCCAGCGGGATATTCCCGTGGACATACAAGCCGGTTCCGTATATTTACAATATCTCAGTCTTCAGACTCTTCGGACTCTTTGTCCTTAATCCCTTTATAGATTCCGAGCAGGTCGTAACGGTGTTCGGATTTATCGGACAGGCAGATGATATATCCGGAAATCTTCTTTTCAATCCTGCGCACATCAAGACCCTTGAAGTTCTTGTCAAGATGTCTGCGGATGGTCTTATGGATAAGAGCTTCCGGCACAGAGCCTTTTTTTACCTCCACAGAGGTCCATGCACCCTTGTTGGAAAACTCAATCCTGGCTCCGTTGGTCAGGCGCACGTCATAGTCTGTTTTCTTGAGTAGATGACGGTCCACCTTAATCATGCTCACCTTGGCCTTAGGGAAGTGTTCGGAAAGCATTTCCTGAGCCTCGGCGGGAAGTTCTTTGCGGGAAATGGTATATTTGTCCAAAGGCAGAAGGGCTGAAGCAGAAAAAGCGCACATAGCCACAAGGGCCAGCATCATCAGAAATTTCTTAGTCATTCTTGGGATAATTTTTCTAAGTAAACGCCTGATAAGGGCCTCTATTGCCACGCCTTGCTTAAATTTAAGCATTATTAGTCCGGCAATCCTCCTTTGCTAAAAAATGTCAAATACCGATACCTCTTATCGGGGAGTCAGGGTTATCAGCGGTACGAGCATTTCCTGCATGGAGATGCCTCCGTGCTGGAAAGTGCCTGTATAGTACTGTACGTAGTAGTTGTAGTTGTTGGGATAGGAGAAGAAATCCTCGTTGCAGGCATATATGAATGTGCTGGAGAGATTCGGCGCCGGAAGGCCGAAGTGCTTGGGATTAGTCATTTCATACACCTGTTTGCGGTTGTAGTTGAGGCTCTTGCCTACTTTGTAGCGCAGATTGGTGTTTGTGTTGCGGTCACCTATCACCTTTATGGGGTTGTCCACACGGATTGTGCCGTGGTCGGTGGTAAGCACAATCTTGAAGCCTGACTCGGCTATGCGGCGGAACAGGTCTATCGCGCCGCTGTGACGCAGCCAGGACTCGGTAAGGGAGCAATAGGCGGCGTCAGAGTTAGCCAGCTCCCGTATCATCTTGCTCTCGGTACGCGCGTGCGAGAGCATATCTATGAAATTTAGTACCACCACATTCAGCTGGTTCGGGGTGAGTTGCTTGAATCGGGCCAGATACTTTTCAATGGCAGTGGAATCGTTGAGCTTGGCGTAGGAGAAAGTGTCGTGTCTACGGAAACGCTCTATCTGCGTACGTATAAGTTGCTCCTCGTAGATATTCTTGCCTTCGTTCTCATCCTCGTCTACCCACAGGCCGGGGTACATGGTGGCAATCTGCAGAGGCATGAGACCGGCGAAGATGGCATTGCGGGCATACTGCGTGGAGGTGGGAAGGATAGTGGTGTACAGGTCCTCGCTGACATTGAAGAATTCCGATATAAGGGGCTGAAGGGCCCGCCACTGGTCCAGACGGAAGTTATCTATAAGGATGAAGAACACTTTCTCGCCGGCATCAAGCATGGGGAATACACGACGCTTGAACAGTTCGTGGCTCATTAGCGGGTGTTCCGGGGTATTGACCCAGTCCTCGTAGTTCTGCTTCACAAACTTAGTAAAGTTGTAATTGGCATCGCGGGTCTGCATGGCCAGCATCTCGTCCATGTGTGTTTCGGTGGTGGCCAGGTTCATCTCCCAGTACACGAGCTGCCGGTACAGCTCGTAGAAGTCGTCTATGGTCTCCGCACGGCTTATCAATGAGCTGAGACGTTGGAACTCCTGCTGGTAAGATGTCGAGGCCTGCTGTGCCACAAGCTCGGAGGAATGTAGGTTTTTCTTTATGGAAAGGAGTATCTGGTTGGGATTGACCGGTTTAATCAGGTAATCGGAAATCTTGTTGCCTATGGCCTGGTTCATAAGGTTTTCCTCCTCGCTCTTGGTAATCATGATTACAGGAAGCTGGGGGAACTGCTGGTTTATGAGCGTAAGTGTTTCCAGCCCGGAGATACCCGGCATATTCTCGTCCAGGAGAACAAGGTCGAAGGGTTCATGGGCAAGCGCGTCAATGGCGTCGCGCCCGTTGTTGGCGGTCACCACGTCATAGCCCTTTGCCTTCAGGAACATTATATGAGGTTTGAGCAAATCTATCTCGTCGTCTGCCCAGAGAATCTTTTCCATTTTATAGAGATGTTTTTAGATTTAACGTACGAAAGCGGGTGTTTGGTTCATTACTTGCCAAAAGGTTTGAGCAGCACTGCCTTCAGAAGGAAACTTAGCTTTCATCTTTTAAAAAAAGTGAGATAAGCTGACCCGCCAAACCTGCGCCTCGCTGCGTATCTGCAAGTCGCAGACACAGTTGTAGAAATATAATTTCCCGAAATATCTATTGTTTGCGGGCTTCGGCTATCAAATTTGTCAGGGCCACGAAGTCGGCTACTGTAAGGCGCTCGGGCCTCTCGCTCATCACCGGCTCTTTCAGGGCCTCGCTCCCTTTGGGCAACAGGGAGGACAAGGAGTTGCGCAACGTCTTGCGACGTTGTCCGAATCCCGTCTTTACTACCGTGCGCAACAGCTCCGGGTCACAACCGGGGTCCGTCACTGAATTGCGTGTCAGGCGTATCACACCGCTCTTCACCTTCGGAGGCGGGTTGAACACCCCTTCGTCTACCGTGAACAGATATTCACAATCGTACCACACCTGCAGCAGGACCGAGAGAATGCCTCTCTCCTTACCACCGGCAGGCGCACAGATACGACGCGCCACTTCCCGCTGAAGCATACCGCTCACCAGCGGAATACGGTCTTTAAGGTCCAGAACCCGGAAGAATATCTGTGAGGATATGTTATAGGGGTAGTTGCCAATGAGCGCGAAAGGGCCTGGAAACAGCCCGTCGGCAGGAAGGGTGAGGAAATCCCCCTCCACCACATCCAGACCGGGATATACGCGATGCAGATATTCCACGCTCTCGGAGTCTATCTCCACAGCTTTAAGAGGGCGTTCCTGCCGCATCAGATACTGCGTCAACACCCCCGTACCGGGACCTATCTCCAACAGAGGCAAGTGTTCCCAGGGGGGTGTAAGGGCTGTGTCAGCTATGCGCCGCGCTATGTTCAGGTCGGTCAGAAAGTGCTGACCGAGAGCTTTCTTAGGTCGTACATTCATGAGGTAAGTCCGGGCACGGATTTCGGCAAGAGGGCGCTGTTGTCCTCTGTCTTGTCTACTGAAGTAAAAGCGGAGCGGAGGGGTGCCCAGGAGGGTCCGTCTACATAACGGTAGACGTATGTGTGACGGTAGCCGCGCTCATACCACTGGGTGTACAGGTATGTGCGGTTGGAATTGAACCAATAATCCATGGCGGCGCTACGCCCGTCGGCATAGTCTATGTAGAGTTCACTGCCGCCTCCGTACCAATCCACAGCGTAGTAGAAATCCATGCTGTACTGGTCACCGTTATTGTAGTAGAAATATGTACCGTTGCCGTTGCGATAGAACTCAAGCCAGTTCACCTGATATCCGTAGACAGGCGAGCCATCGGCCTGAAACAGTTCCCATGTACCGATAAGGTCAGGGTCGTATGTGGCGCCCGGGGGTCCGTAGTAATCGTCGTCACAGGAGGTGAGGACAAGGCTCAGCGCCACGCTCACCGATACAAGGCTCAGCAGAGAATAAATCTTCTTCATAATCAACGTCTTTTAAGTTAAGACAATCCGGCTTCAAAAAAGTTTATATTTCAACTTTATTTGAAAAGTGCGTAAGACGTAATTCGTATATCAACGCAGGGATTTGGATACAGCCACACGGCGGCGGTGCTGCCGGCGTGTGAAGTATTCCCATTGGCTTTGCACCTTGGCGTTGTCAGCCATCTCCGGATTGCTCTCGGCCCACTTGAAACCGCATTTTATGTACTGCGGAATCAGGTCCTGGAAGAGCAATGCGTTCACACCCTTGCTCTGATATTCGGGTTTCACGGCCACCAACAGCAGGTCCACACGGTCATTCTTACCCTTGAGACCCTTGAGCAGATGTATCCATCCCGAGGGGAAGAGTCGTCCATGACTCTTCTGTAGGGCACGGCTCATGCTCTGCATGGAGATACCGACACCCACCAGTCTGTCCTCTTTGTCCACCACTAAAGTCACAAGGTCCAGATTCAACAGACCCAGGTACTGGTCTATGTAGTAGTTTATCTGACGGGGAGTAAGACGGCTGTAGCCATATAGATTGTCGTAAGCCTCGTTTATCAGCTCAAACAGCGCCTGGCCATATTCCCGCTTTATTTTCTTGCGGGAGGTATATTTCAGCACACGCAGACCGAACTTGCGCTTCACAATGTCGGCTATGCGGTTATACTTGTCCGGTATAGCGTCCGGCACATCCATCACAAACTCCAGCCATTCGTTGGCCTGCCTGTAACCGAGACCCTCAAGATGTTTCGGATAGTAAGGATAGTTATAGATAGTAGCCATTGTGGACAATTCCTCGAATCCTTCCGTCAGCATACCTTCGTGGTCCAGGTCAGTGAATCCCAATGGACCTACAATGGAGTCCATACCTTTGGCCCGCCCCCATGCTTCGGCGGCGGCAAAGAGGGCGGCACTCACCGCCGGGTCATCTATAAAGTCCACGAAGCCGAACCTCGCTTCCTTTTTGCCCTCCTTCTCGTTCACCTGCCGGTTTATTATCGCCGCTATGCGACCCACCGGCTTACCGTCGGAGTAGGCCATGAAATAAGCGGACTCACAGAAGTCGAAAGCAGGGTTATGATTCGGATCAAGCGTATTCACATCGTCCGAAATCAAAGGAGGCACATAGTAGGAATTGCCTTTGTACAGGTCTATCTGGAACTGAGTGAACTTACGCAGGTTGGAGCGCGTGGGCTTGATTTCTTTTACTTCTATCATTTTAAGAGGCTCTTATCCCTTGAAAGCGAGCCAGCAGAGCAACGCTGTCATGACCGCTATGAAAATACAGATACAGATGTAAATGGTAGCGGAGGAACGACGCTCTATGGCCAGACGCAGCTCCGATATGGATTTGTAACGTCCCGCCTCGGCCTGAGCGGCTATGTGGCGCAGACGAGGCAACGATGCAGGCAGGTGGTCCAGCGTCTCGCCCAATACCTCGCCGTAGGCGCGGAGGTCCGCCTCAGTGTCTTTCTCGCTCAAGGAATCCTTGTGGTCGTAACCCACATTGATTAGTTTGAGGTTCTCATTGTACTCGGTGAAGATAATATTGTCCGGCGTTATATCCGGATGCACGATATGGTTCTCCTCGATGTAGTCCAAAGCGTCAAGCAGCTGAGTCTGAAGGCGGTGAATTATGCGCGGATTCAGGTGCTTCTCGTCTATGAGCCGACGCAACGAATAGCCGTACACATCGTCAGTGATGATGCAGCGGCCTATGCCCGGAATCACCTCATAGTCGTTAACCATCACTATATTGGGGTGGGCCAGGTTGTAGCGAGTCTCAAACTCGCGGTCCAGCATAGCGCAATATTTGGGATTGTCGGCAAACTCCTTCTTAAGGGTTTTGAGCATTACCCATTTGCCATGTTTACGGGCAGTATAGACGTCGTAGAACTCCTCGCCCCACTCAGGCAGCAAGGTCATGTCCGACCACTTTCCGGAAGGGTCGTCAATGGGTATTTTTTTCTCTTCTTTACTTACGTATTGCAATCCTTTTGACACGGCATTGAAGGTATGATGCACCCGTAAGGGCACGTTAATAATCTGATATAACGAAAGTTATACTCTATCCTTATGATAGAGCCATACTCCTCACGTCTGCAAATATAACAAAACTTATCCAACCGTGCAAACCTCAGCCCATTACATTTTTATATTTTTACAGATGCAAAAAAAATAGAGCGGCCCTATTGAGTCGCTCTATAAGATGCGGGTCTATGAATACCCGTAAAAGGGAAACGGATATCAACCGTTGTATTTCTTCATGATGGCGATGAGGTCAAGAACCTTGTTGGAGTAACCTATTTCGTTGTCATACCAGCTCACTACCTTAACGAAGTTGTCAGTCAGATAGACACCGGCATTCGCATCGAAGATAGAAGTGAGGGGGCAGCCCAGGAAGTCGGAGCTGACGACAGCGTCCTCGGTGTAACCGAGCACACCCTTGAGTTCGCCCTCGGAAGCCTCTTTCATAGCCTTGCAGATGTCCTCCTTGGTGGCAGGTTTCTCCAGGTTTACAGTAAGGTCTACGACAGAAACGTCCAGTGTGGGCACACGCATGGAGATACCTGTGAGCTTATTGTTAAGCTCGGGGATAACTTTGCCCACAGCCTTGGCGGCACCTGTGGTGGAAGGAATAATGTTGCCGGAAGCGGCACGGCCACCGCGCCAGTCCTTCATGGAGGGACCGTCCACAGTCTTCTGTGTGGCTGTTACGGAGTGTACGGTCGTCATCAGACCGTTGATGATGCCGAACTTGTCGTTAAGCACCTTGGCGATAGGAGCGAGACAGTTGGTAGTGCAGGAAGCGTTGGAGACGAACTGCTGGCCTGCGTATTTGTCAGCGTTGACACCGCATACGAACATGGGAGTAGCGTCTTTGGAGGGAGCGCTCATCACCACGTACTTGGCGCCGGCCTCAATGTGGGCTCTGGACTTCTCCTCCGTCAGGAAGAGACCTGTGGATTCCACTACATACTCAGCGCCTACGGCTCCCCAGTTAATCTCAGCGGGGTTCTTGCAGGCTGTAACACGGATTTCCTTGCCGTTCACAATCAGCAGGCTCTTCTCTGTGTCGTAATCTACTGTACCTTCGAAACGACCGTGCATTGTGTCATACTTAAGCATGTATGCCATGTAATCTACGGGAAGGAGGTCATTGATAGCAACTACCTCAATGTCATCACGCTTTGTGGAAGCACGGAATACGAAACGACCGATACGGCCAAATCCATTAATACCTACTTTTGTCATTGTAATATTTCTTTGGGGTTATAGTTAATGTTCACAATCTGTTAATACACTCAAAAAGTTTACATCGGCATATACAGCAATATGCCGCCCTTAAATTTCTGCAAATATAAGTATTTTTTTTGAGATATGGACAATAATCCGCTCCTTTTTTACCTGGTTTGCAAAATTCAATCTTCTTCTTTACCGGAAGAACTTCATTTTTCCTAACAACTCAACAAACCTTTTGTGCGATAAATGTATTTTAATTTTAGTGAACTTTATTTAAAAACTGAAATATGGGAAAATTTTTATCTGATTTCAAAGAGTTTGCCATGCGTGGCAATGTGATTGACATGGCTGTCGGTGTTATCATAGGCGGTGCTTTCGGCAAGATAGTGTCTTCTCTGGTGGATGACATGATTATGCCTGTGGTGGGAGTCCTTACCGGGGGTATGGACTTCAAGGACCTGAAGTATGTGATTAAGGAAGGAGAGGCGGCCACCGCAGCCGGAGAAGGCGCCAAAGAGGCCGTGACCATAAACTACGGTATGTTCATCCAGAATATAGTGGACTTCCTTATAATAGCTTTCTGTATCTTTATGGCCATCAGACTGATGCAGAAGTTCCACCGTCAGGAAGCCGCCAAACCCGCCGAGCCGGAGAAACCCGCCCCCGATGTAGAACTCCTCACTGAAATACGTGACCTCCTGAAGGAACAAAACAAAAAATAAATTTCTATCCTTATAATAATTCCTCAGATAGTCTCTGAGGAATTATTTTTCACTTCATGGCCGCGAAGAAGGTCCAGAGGGCTATGCCGACGCTTACCGATACGTTTAGAGAGTGTTTGGCTCCGAATTGAGGTATCTCCAAGACATAGTCGGCTGCATCCACTACCTGCTGGTCCACTCCATGCACTTCGTTTCCGGCAACGATTGCATATTTCTCCTCTTTTAAGGGAGCGAAGCAATCCAGTGGCACTGAATTATGAGTCTGCTCCAGTACACACACTTTCCATCCGGCGGCCTGCAGGGCTTTCACTTCCTCTATGCAGGAAGACACGTGTCGCCATCGCACCGACTCCTCGGCTCCGAGTGCCGTTTTGTGTATCTCCGGGCCGGGAGGTGTGCCGGTGATACCGCACATTATCACCTCGTCTACCATAAAAGCATCTGAAGTACGGAGCATGGAGCCTACATTATTAAGCGAGCGAATGTCGTCCAAAAGCAGACGCAACGGGAGCTTGTTAGCGTCGTGCCACTGCGACGCCTCCATACGTGTAAGCTCTATTATGTTCTTTTTTATTCTGTCCATTGTGATGCAAAATTACTAATTTCCTACCTCACACACAACCCTCCCGGATGTGTAGATAACCTGTAGATAACCTTTATAAAACCGGCAGATACATTTGAAACAACTTGATTTGCACTTATCGTCTTTATTTATAAGCGTACTTGTCCGGCATATAGCCAAAGAAAGTTATTTGTTTGTGTTTACCGATGTATCTACATTTTTAAAGCGGTTTTTCTACATACCTAACGGAGATTTTTAGTAACTTTGCCGCGTGTAAGTTAGTATGTAGAGAAAGTATGCAACACACTGACAGACAAACAAAGGCTGTGTAAACAGACTTTATAACCTTTTCCGACAAAGTAAGAATGAACTTTCAGTTACACGCTTTATCTACATTATCTACACCCATATAAACAGAAACAATCTTTTTAGAAGAATAAAATTTTAATCCACCGATAATATATGAGTAAGCAGGATTGCTGCTCCCCTATGGGGCAAAAGAGTGAAGAGGCGCAGTTTCTCCGCAATGAGATAAACAGGCTCAAAAAGGAGAAGAACGCAATAATCATGGCCCACTATTACCAGCGAGACGAAGTGCAGGAGATAGCGGACCGCATAGGCGATTCGTTGGCCTTGGCACAGATGGCTGCGGAGACAGATGCGGACATTATAGTCATGTGTGGAGTACATTTCATGGGCGAGACCGCCAAGATTCTTTGTCCGGAGAAGAAAGTGCTGATTCCGGACCCTGAAGCCGGATGCTCTTTGGCCGACAGCTGTCCGGCTCACGAGTTCGAAGAGTTCGTGAAGGCTCACCCCGACCACACGGTCATAAGCTATGTGAACACTTCGGCGGCGGTGAAGGCGCTTACGGACATCGTGGTGACCAGCGGCAACGCCCGCAAGGTAGTGGACTCCCTGCCTGCCGATGAGAAGATAATCTTCGGGCCGGACAAGAACCTGGGCGGGTATATCAATTCCGTCACCGGCAGGGATATGTTGCTTTGGGATGGTGCCTGTCATGTGCATGACCGATTTAGCCTGGAGGGTATTCTCGCTCTGAAGAAGGAACATCCCGATGCCAAAGTGCTGGTTCATCCCGAGTGCCGCAAGCCTCTGCAGCTCATCGCCGACAAGGTGGGCAGCACGGCGGCTTTGCTGCAATATGCCAGGACCGAACAGGCTTCCGAGTTTATAGTAGTCACCGAGAGCGGTATTCTCAGGGAGATGCGTCTGGCATGTCCGGAGAAAAACTTTATGGCGGCTCCGGCAGACGATGCCGAGTGCCAATGCAATATGTGCGAGTACATGAAGCTCGGCACTCTGCGCAAGGTGTACGAGGCCCTGCTGCATGAGTCGCCGGAAGTGACCGTAGACCCGCAGATAGCCGAGAAAGCGCTGCGCCCTATCGAAAGGATGTTGGAACTCAGCAAATGAGGAAATTTATAAGATATATACATCCTAAAGGAGGTGAATTGTTAAAATAATAAAGTTGTAAAACACTGAAAATGTGTAATATATAAAAAAACAATAAAATTATTTTGTGGAAATATAAAAACTTCGTAACTTTGCGTCTGCAAATTGCGCCCTAAGGTAGGGCGTAGCTGCATATCAAGTGGCCCATTCGTCTATCGGTTAGGACGAGAGATTTTCATTCTCTAAAGAGCAGTTCGACTCTGCTATGGGCTACCAATAAATTAACAACACAAAGCAAGAATTCACAACAAGATGGCAAATCATAAATCATCTGAGAAGAGAATCCGTCAGACGGAGAAGAGAAGAATCGAGAACCGTTACTGGGCCAAGACTTCTCGCACCATGGTACGTCGCATCAGAAAAATGACCGATAAGGCCGAAGCTGCTGCAGCCCTTCCTAAGGTAGAGCAGCTTTTGGACCGTCTGGGCCGCAAGAACATCATCTCCAAGAACAAGGCACGCAACCTGAAGAGCAAGCTGGCCAAGCACGTCAATTCTCTGTAAGAAAAGTAACACGCTGTCGCATGAGGCGGCAGTCGCAAAAAACACTTGCCCTACGGAATGTCTTGAGTCCTGCGGTTTCGGCTGCAGAGGAAATATGTAAGGCATCCGATTCCGCAGGCAAGCCGGATGTGGCCCATTCGTCTATCGGTTAGGACGAGAGATTTTCATTCTCTAAAGAGCAGTTCGACTCTGCTATGGGCTACCACGAGACGCCGACCCCACCATGGGCCGGCGTTTTTGTATTTTGAATTTCTACGCTATACGAACCTGCAGACTGCTTGTAGCTGACGGCTATGAGACATGAAAAACGGGCATGAGTCTGTAGTTTTATAAAAAATCGGGGTATCGGTTTTGAAATGAATCAGGAATTGACTAATTTTGCACATTAATATATTGCGCATTAAATATTAGTTGATTATGGATTTATTCACTCAGGTAAGCGAGGACATCAAGAAGGCGATGCTCGCTCGTGAAAAAGTGCGCCTCGAGGCTTTGCGTGGCGCTAAAAAAGAGTTCCTGGAGGCTAAAACCGCCAAGGGTGCCAACGGCGAACTTTCCGATGACAAGGCTATTTCTATCCTCGTCAAAATGGTGAAGCAGCGCAAAGAGAGTGCCAAGATTTATACTGATAACAATCGTCCGGAGCTGGCCGAAGGAGAGCTGGCCGAGGCCGCCGTATTGGAAGAATACCTTCCCAAGCAGCTTAGCGATGCCGAATTGGAGGCTGAGCTGAAGGCTATCATCGCCGAGACCGGTGCTTCATCCCTCAAGGAGATGGGTAAGGTGATGGGTGTGGCCTCCAAGCGCCTGGCTGGACGTGCCGAGGGGCGTGCCATCAATGCCAAAGTAAAAGAGTTATTAGGCTAAAAACATATATAGTATTATGCTTACACTTCAGGCCATCAAGGCCAATCCGCAATACATAATAGAGCGTCTGGCAGTGAAAGGTTTCGATGCCGCCGGTCCCATAAACAAGATATTGGAACTTGATGCCGAGCGTCGCCGTCTGCAGCAGAAGAGTGACTCCGACGCATCAAAACTTAAGAAACTCGCCGCCTCCATCGGCGCGCTGATGAAGCAGGGCAAAAAGGAAGAGGCCGAGCAGGCCAAGAGCGAGGTGGCTGCGCTGAAGAGCGGTCAGAAAGGTATTCAGGATTTACTGGTACAAGTCGAGGACAGTATGCGCGAAGTGCTTCTCTCTGTGCCCAATACCCCTTGCGAGGCTGTGCCCCACGGTCTTACAGCCGAAGACAATGTAGTTGAAAAAAGCGGCGGTCCGATGCCGGAACTCGGCCCCGACGCGCTTCCCCACTGGGAGCTTGCCCGCAAATACAATATTATTGACTGGGAGTTGGGCGTAAAGGTGACCGGTGCCGGCTTCCCCTTTTACATAGGTAAGGGGGCGCGTCTGCAACGTGCCTTGCAGCAGTTCTTCCTGGACGAGGCCTGGAAGGCCGGATACATCGAGGTGGAACCCCCCTTTGTGGTTAACGAGGCATCCGGCTACGGCACAGGTCAGCTTCCAGACAAAGAGGGTCAGATGTATCACTGCCAGGTCGACAACCTTTACCTGATACCTACCGCCGAGGTGCCTGTCACCAATATATATCGCGACATGATTATTCCCGAGGCCGAGCTGCCGAAGAAGAATTGCGCCTATTCCCCCTGCTGGCGTCGCGAAGCCGGTTCCTACGGCAAGGATGTGCGCGGACTGAATCGTCTGCATCAGTTTGACAAGGTGGAGATAGTGCGTATCGAGAAGCCTGAAAATTCCTACGCCGCCTTGGAGGAGATGAAGGACCATGTGCAGGGCTTGCTTGACAAGTTGGGTTTGCCATGGCACATACTGCGTCTGTGTGGCGGCGACATGAGCTTCACTTCCGCCATCACTTTCGACTTCGAGGTATGGAGTGCCGCTCAGAAGCGCTGGCTTGAGGTAAGCTCCGTCTCCAATTTCGAGAGCTACCAGGCCAACCGGCTGAAGTGTCGTTACCGCGATTCCGATAAGAAAATACATCTGTGCCACACTCTGAATGGGTCGGCTTTGGCGCTTCCGCGCATCGTCGCCGCCCTGTTGGAGAACAATCAGACACCCGAGGGAATAGTGATACCCGAAGTGCTGCGTCCATATTGCGGGTTCGACATGATTGGCTGAATACAGGCTTATGAATTCATAACTTGAATATAAAACCCAAATCTATACCGACACATGTTTGAGATTTTAGAAAAAAAAGAGCTTGCGCCCAACATTTATGAGATGGTGGTACACGCGCCCCGCGTTGCCAAGGCCGCCAAGCCCGGACAATTCATAATTGTCCGCACCGATGAGAAGGGAGAGCGTATTCCCCTCACCATCTGTGACTACGACACAGAGCGTGGCACAGTGACCATCGTCACCCAGATAGTGGGCATATCTTCCCGTAAGATTTGTGAGATGAACGCAGGTGACTTCTTTGCCGACTTTGCAGGTCCTCTGGGCCGTCCGTCCGACTTGCTGGATATTCCTGAAGACGAGCTGAAGAAGATGAATATCCTCTTTGTGGCCGGCGGCGTGGGCACAGCGCCCGTATATCCGCAGGTGAAATGGCTCCACGAGCACGGAGTGGAGGCGGATGTGATTATAGGTGCCCGCAACAAGGACCTTTTCACCTATGTGGAGCCTATGAGCAAAGTAGGCCGTGTACATCTCTGTACAGACGACGGCTCCGCAGGTTTCCACGGTCTTGTGACAGCCAAACTGGAAGATATGGTCAATCGCGAAGGACGTCACTTTGACCATTGCGTGATTATCGGTCCCATGATAATGATGAAGTTCGGCGCCATGACCACCAAGAAGCTGGGTATCCCGACAATGGTGAGCCTGAACGCGCTGATGGTAGACGGCACCGGTATGTGCGGAGCCTGCCGCGTGAGTGTGGACGGTAAGACATTGTTCACCTGTGTGGACGGACCCGAGTTCGACGGACACAAGGTAGACTTTGACGAGGCCATGCGTCGCCAGAATATGTACAGAGACAATAAAAAGACAAATCCCGAAACCCATAAATGCACTTGCCATGGCAGTTAAGATTCCCCGTACCCCCGTGCGCGAGCAGGACCCCGCCCGCCGCGCCACCAATTTTGAAGAAGTTTGTTACGGATATGACGCACAGGAGGCGGCCCTCGAGGCTTCCCGCTGTCTGAACTGCCCGCGTCCCCGCTGTGTGCAGGCGTGTCCCGTAGGTCTGAATATACCCGGGTTCATCAAGGCCCTTCACGAGGGTGATGTGGCTCAGGCCGCTTCCATTATCTCCGTAGACAGCTCGCTGCCCAGTGTCTGTGGCCGCGTATGTCCCCAGGAGAGTCAGTGCGAGGGTTCCTGCGTACTCGGCATCAAGAGCGAGCCGGTAGCTATCGGTAAGTTGGAGCGCTACGTGGGCGACTGGAAGATAGAGCACGCCGACTCACTTCCCAAGCCTGAAATCAAGCTCAATGGCCGCCGTGTGGCTGTGGTGGGTTCCGGTCCTTCCGGTCTGGCTTGCGCCTCCGACCTGGCGCGTATGGGTTATGAGGTGAAGATTTTCGAGGCCTTGCACAAGGTGGGCGGCGTGCTGGTATACGGCATACCCGAGTTCCGTCTGCCCAAGGACAAGATTGTTGCCAAGGAGGTGCAGGCCGTCAAAGACCTCGGTGTGGATATAGAGACAGACGTAATCATAGGTCGCACAATGACCATCGACGACCTGCTGGACAAGGAGGGTTACGATGCTGTCTTTGTAGGTTCCGGCGCAGGTCTGCCCCGTTTCATGGGTATCCCCGGCGAGAACCTTAACGGCGTATTCTCCGCCAATGAGTTCCTGACCCGTGCCAACCTTATGAAAGCATACGAAGATGACTATGACACTCCTATATATACAGGCCGCCGCATAGTAGTGGTGGGTGGCGGCAACGTGGCTATGGATGCCGTGCGTACGGCCAAGCGCTTAGGGGCCGATGCAGTGATAGTCTATCGCCGCAGCGAGGCCGAGCTTCCCGCCCGTGTGGAGGAAGTACACCATGCCAAAGAGGAGGGCATAGACTTCCGTATGCTCACTAATCCCGTAGCCGTGATAGGTGACGAGAGCGGTAAGGTAGTGGCCATAGACTGCGTGAAAATGGAACTCGGCGAGCCTGACGCCTCCGGACGTCGTTCCCCCGTGGAGATACCCGACAGCAAGTTCCGTCTGGACTGCGATGTGGTGATTATGGCTCTGGGTACCAGTCCCAACCCGCTCATCAAGGCTACCACCAAGGGTCTTGACACCAACAAGCGCGGCTGCATCGTGGCCGACGAGCATGGTGTCACCACACGTCCCGGTGTATTTGCCGGAGGCGATGCCGTAACCGGCGCGGCCACTGTGATTCTGGCCATGGGTGCCGGCCGCAAAGCCGCCAAGGCCATAGATGATTACCTGAAAGAGAAATGACGGAAATTACTGTGAACGGACAGGAGGAGCTGGCACGTGCTGCGTGCCGGCTCCTGTCTGCATTGCCCGAAGGGGCGAGAGTATTGGCTTTCCACGGACCTATGGGTGTGGGGAAGACCACTTTTATAGCCGCCCTGTGCCGCAGGCTGGGCGTCACAGACGATGAGGTGAACTCGCCTACCTTTGCCATTATCAATATTTACGAGGCCGAGGGCGAGGACATATATCACTTTGACCTCTACCGGCTGGAGGGCGAGGAGCAGGCTATGGACATAGGTGCCGAAGACTATCTGTATTCAGGTAACTGGTGTTTTGTGGAGTGGCCCGAGAAGGCACCGGGTATCTTGCCCCCGGAGACCGTGCATGTCTCCATACGCGAAGAGGCGGACGGGAGCCGCGTTATCTCCATTCCATGAACATACTGCATTTCAACTCTCTGCCCTCCACATATACCTATGTGTGCGAGAACGCCTCCACCATGGCCTCGGATACGGTAATCCTTGCCGATTTCCAGACATCAGGACGAGGCCAGAGGGGTAATACATGGGAGAGCGAGGCGGGCAGCAACCTGCTTATGAGCATGCTGGTGCGCATGAATCGCTGGGCGGCACGCAGACAGTTTTACATTTCCGAGGTCGTGAGCCTCGCGGTGGTAGAGGCATTGCGTCGTACTGCCGGTGTGGAGGCGCGGGTTAAGTGGCCCAACGACATATATGTAGGGGACCGCAAGATTACCGGTATTCTCATATCCCATTCGCTGCATACAGGCGAAGAGGGGGATGCGCGTATAGCCCACACCGTGATAGGCGTCGGAGTTAATGTGAACCAGCGCGAGTTCCACAGCGATGCGCCGAATCCTGTGTCTCTGTTTCAGCTGACAGGAAAAAATTATGATGTAGAGGCACTTGCCGCTATGCTTGCCGCTCTTGTGAAGGCCGGTCTGACGCGCCTGGAACAGGGTGAAGCGGAGGCGGTGCATACCGAATACATGGCTTCTCTGTGGAGGGGTGACGGAAAAATGTATCCCTTCTACGACGTGGCTTCCGGTGAACGTTTTCAGGCTTCGGTGTATGCTGTGGAGCCGATGGGTCATCTGGTGCTTCGCACACATCCCGAAGGTGCGCTTCGGCGCTATGCCTTCAAGGAGGTGGCGTGGCTGTGAATCTGAAAGAGCTATGGCGTTCAGCGTTGCTCGAAGCCGGGGCAGTGGCTGTGGGGTTTGCCAGCGCGGAAAGGGTGCCCCGCGAGGTATGGACACGTTTTGAGGCCTGGCGCAGCTCTGGAAGGGCCGGTGAATTGGGCTATATGGACAATTATCCGGAATTGCGGTTCGACCCGCGTGGATTGCTTGAAGGGGCACGGACGGTGATAAGTGTGGCTTGGCCGTATTTGCCTGATACTCTGAGAGACGACTCGCTGCCATTTATAGCGCGTTATGCTTATTGCGCTGATTATCATAAATCCATAAGACGTATTTTGAAACCGCTTTTGCGCTCGTGGAATACTGTGAGTCGCGTCTGTGTGGATTCGGCGCCGGTGTTGGAGCGTTGGTGGGCCGTGCGGTCCGGCGTAGGATTCATAGGGCGCAACGGATGTCTGATTGTGCCCGGCTACGGTTCCTGGGTTTTCCTTACGGAAATACTTGTTACCGAGATGCTTGAACCCGATGAGCCCTGTACTCTTCACTGCGACGGCTGCGGTGTGTGTATCCGCACTTGCCCCACAGGCGCCCTCGGACCCGACGGACTGACAGACTGCCGTAAATGTCTGTCGGCTCTGACGGTGGAGACACCCGGCAAAGCACCGCGCACCGGCCGGGTGCATTTGGCCGGATGTGACAGATGTCAGGAAGTATGTCCGCACAACCTGGGAGCCAGGCCCACGCAGCTGCCGGCCTTCGCCGCTGTCCCGGCGATTCTTACACTTTCCGGCGAAGAACTCCTGACCCATACCGAAGAGACATTCCGTGCGGATTACGCCGGCACTTCCCTGACACGCATGGGACTGGAAGGCCTCCTGGCCAACCTCTCTTGTCAGTCCTGAGAGGTTGTCATTTCAGTACTTTCTGACCTGTCGCGGTGAAATATTTGTCCAGAGTCAGCAGCTCTATGAGCAGTTCGCGCCGTCTGTCGGCGAATTGCGCATACCATTCGCGGGATGCGCGGGCTATGGCTTCGGCCTCGGCGGGGTGTGCCTCGTAGTAGGCGAGTTTCTGTTCCACATCGCTGAAGTCCGGTTCTATCTCTATATAGTGGACTCCCGGTACCAAAGATGCGTGCATCAGCCAGTGTTCCACGAAGGGGCGGGTCATGACCGGCACACAGTTGCTGCCCATGACCCATTGCAAGGCGCTCCCTACATCGTTGCCCTCCAATACCAGGATGTAGCGGTATCGGAAATGCGCGGCTATGCTCACCTTCTTCGCTCCCCATTCGGGACGAACCGGGGTGTGCGAGGTGTCGCCCAAATCCATATAAGGAGAATCGTGCCACTTCTCGAAGAAGCGTATGCGCAGCGGCTTATTCACTATTTTGCCGCGAAAGAAGAGTTTCGGTTCCTTGCTGGAGAAATGTATGTTATCGTGAGGATGCGGGAAATGGCGCACGCGGTTCAGTGGCAGGATAACGGCATTGTCGCGTCCCTCGTCGTCCAGACGCGCCGCTTTTATGAGTGTGGGGACGCGCGGATTTCTGTAGACATCGCCCGGCTGAAAGCACATCCTGAGGTGGGAAGGAAAATATGCCAGCCACCTCTCCATGTCAATGTAGTATACACGTTTGCCGCGCGAGCGGTCCGGTGAGTGTATGGGCTCGGCTTCCGGAGGCAGGAGCGCGCCCGGCTTAAGCCGGCAATAATAGTCCACCCGTCGACGTATGTAGTCGGCGTCCGGACGGCTCCGCCAGGTATTCAGCAGGTGGCGCAGGCGGTTACGCCGCCAGGCCCTCGGCACCAGCCGCCGGGCTATCCACCCGCAGTAATACAGTGCCTTGACAGGCTTGCCGGACCTGTAGATATCAAGCGGTGAAAACATCAGAGGCTGTTTAAAAATCGGTGAAGCATACGGGAAGCAGTGAGGCTACAGAGGGAAGTATGTAGCAGGTCTCCGTTCCGTAGAGCAAAACGCGCATCGGAGAGCCCTGTTTGTGTTCATACTCCAGCAAAGCCTGACGGCAGGCGCCGCAGGGAGATATAGGCTTGGCCTGGAAGAGGCCGTTGTCAGTGCGTGCCGCAATGGCTATGGCACGCATCGCCATGCCCGGGAAATGGGCTCCTGCAGCGAAGCATGCGGAGCGCTCTCCGCAGGTGCCTGAAGAGAACGCCGCGTTTTCCTGGTTGGCACCCGTGACGACGGTCCCGTCCTCCATGCGTATCGCCGCGCCTACATGGAAATGCGAATAAGGGGCATAGCTGCCGTCAGTGGCTTTCATGGCCGCTTCCACCAGTTCGCGGTCCTCCTGAGCGAGTTCCGGCAACTTACATTCCTCTATTGGAATGGTTATCTGTATCTGTTTCATATTTTTTCAGTAACTTTGCACTGCAAAGGTAGTGCTAATATCATTAATAAGAAAACAAAATGGACGCACAATGTGTTTGCGGCCTGTGTTTTCAACAGAAAAGGGTACAGCGCTGAGACAGAAATGAAACCGAAATACAGGATAGTGACACGCGGCGGGAACGCCGCGATGGACCGTATGGCCTCGCTTATAGCTCGCGAGGGTATGCCGCCCGGCGCGCGTATCATTTATGACGAGCGCAACAGGCTTTTCCGTGTATATGTGGACAGTGTGCCTTACATCGTAAAGGCCTTCCGCTGTCCTAATGCGGTGAACTCCGTGGCATACGTCACTGTGCGCAGCAGCAAGGCGGCGCGCAGCTACCGGAATGCCCTGCGCCTGGAACGTATGGGAATAGCCACGCCGCGACCTGAGGCATATATGGAGGTGAGGAGAGGAGGCCGCCTGCGGGAAAGCTATTACATCTGCCGCGATGTGGAGTGTCCGCAGATACGCCATTGGGAGAGAAGAACGGACAGCGGGCCACTGCTCGCGGCCTTCGCCGACGATATGCTCGGATTACATATCAAAGGGGTGTGGCACAAGGATTTCTCCCCCGGAAACATATTGGTGAAGAACAAGAAGGGTGGAGGCTATCGGTTCTATTACATAGACCTGAACCGGATGCGTTTCGGAGTCCATGACCCTAAACGGCTTCTGTCTATGTTCGGGCGTATGCACGAGGATGAGGAAGAGTTGCGCGACCTGGCCCGGCATTATGCCGAGGCGTTGCGCAGAGCCGAAGCCGAAGGACGGCCGATTCCGGCCGGTATAGACCCTGCCACGGTTGAAGACCGGGCCGTAGAAGCCTTTCACGCTTTCTGGGACCGTCATGCACGCAAACAGAGACTTAAAAAACACTTGGCACACAAGCATAAAGTTTCTAAGTAAACTAGCGCAATCTCCAATCCGAACCCATGAGTGGAAAAATCAGCCTACGCTTTAAAGATGTAGGCTATTTTTACGTTTAGCAGTTTTTTATTCATTTATTTTGTCGGATTAATTTTTTTGGGTTAAATTTGCGACATATACTATTAACTTAAAAAACCGTGAGCCCATGAAAAAACTTATTTTACTCACTTTTCTTCTCGCGCCTTTCTTTATGAATGGACAGTGTTGTTTCACAGACGGAATGACATGGCATACTCAATTAATAGGAACTGATTCGCCGGAAGGTACCCGCTCAACGGAAATCGTAAGTATAGAGCAGAACGGGAATGACAGTTGCTTCAATATGTATCGTTCCAACATTGAATACTCGCCGTCTCCTGAACTTGTGGCTGTTATACGTATTGACGGGGACAAGGTTTACTTTAGACCCACCTGGTCGGAATCTTCCGAATGGTATCTGGCATACGATTTCGGATTGAAGCCGGGCGAGGGATGTTACGTCTACTACCTGTCAGACAAAGGCGAATACTCAGATACTCCCCGCAAGACTTATGTGAAGTGCATAAGCATCGAGGAGCCTTCCGAAGAGGGAGGATGGAGCATGATGATATTAGAGGAATATTATGACGATTCCTATTCGGGATTTTCTTCCACCGGGAAATGGATTAAAGGCCTGTCGGCTTTCGGAGGAATCTTATACAACAACCGCTTTGACCTTGATGGAATGATAGCCAAACTATTGGAAGTTTCCGCCAACGGCAAGACGCTTTATCTGAAGGGGCAGACCGGGAACGCGGAAATCAGGGATTCATCGTCTCTCGACATCAGGGTCGACGGCCGCTACATCAGTGTCTTGACCAACGATGAGGTATGCGGCTCGCTCTATTCAGGAGCCGGCGCGCATATAGGAGATTACAGGTTCGGCAAGACACCCACGCAAATAAGGGTGCCGGACAGCGGAGTCTATATCCTCCGTACAGGAGACGTTTCCAGGAAGATATTCATTCCTTGAAACGCGGGCTTTTATACATTTGTCGCGAATCAGTAGTCAGTTATTGCGGGTATTTTAAGTCGTTGTGGGTCTTCTGACCCACAACAATACCAAAGCCCATAATCCAATACCGTTAAAAGCCTGTGTTATGTAAAGTTGCGGGTCAGGAGACCCGCAACGACTAAAAAATCAGCCTACGCTTTAAAGATGTAGGCTATTTTTTACGTTTAGCAATTTTTTTATTCATTTATTTTGTCGGATTAATTTTTTTGCTTATATTCGCAACATCTATTAACCTACACCCGTGAGCCTATGAGAAAGATTTACTTGAAATTAGTCGGAGTGTTCAATTCGTCAAATAATACAGTTTTGGCGGCATTGATGATACTCGTAATTATGCTGTCCGGATGCTCCAATGAATTGGACGATTTGATTGTCCCCGGAAGTAAGAATGAGACAACGACATCCGTCATTCGCAGCAAAGTCAGCAAAACGGATGCTATCGCTATCGCGGAAAAAGTTCTCAAAAAGGACAGAACCCGCAGCGGGATTCTAAATATCCCGAAATTTGAATATGTAGTAGGAGGAATAAATACCCGAAGCGCCTCTACATCCGATACCTTAGCGTATATTTTGAATTATCCTGACAACGGAGGGTTCGTTATAGTCTCCACTGACAGACGGGTTTATCCGGTACTCGCTTTTGCTCATGAGGGGCAGTTCACTCTTGACAACGAAAATGCACGAGTCAATTTCATTGACAGAATCGGAACATATATAGAAGAAACACCTGAAGACACCTTGTATGATGTCGGTGACAGCGACTTTAAAACTTGTTATGATATTCATCCAATAGTAGGTTATTCTTTAGACCAACGTGCACCCTGGGATAAATATGTCATTCAGGAACATCCGGGTTGTCCTGTCGGATGTGTCGCCGTTGCCACAGCTTTGGTAATGAGTTATTCAAAAAGTCAGATATCATACCATAATTCCCTTTATTATTTGAAATCCATAATTACTGCCATTAACAAAGGGCCTGATTCCACTCCCGCAAATTTACCTAAACGAATTGAAGGCGGCATTTATAACCCAACATATACTTATGAACAGGCTGTTGATTCAATGGCTCGGCTTTTGTATTGGATAGGTAAAGATGTTGATATGTCCTATGGCTCGAAGGGGAGTGGCGCTAAGAGCGAGGACGCATACGAATTATGTAAGTCTTTGTCTTATTCAATTCCGTCCGGATATGTGACAACATTTGATATCAAAAAAGTAGCTCAATATATAATAGACAATCACATAATATACATCGGTGGGAACGACATTAACGGTGGTGGCGGTCATGCCTGGGTAATTGACGGATGTTATTGTTGTCTTAACGAAGACCGTACCGAAATAGTTGACCCATATATTCACTGTGACTGGGGAACAGGAGGTTATTGTAATGGATACTATTCAGGTGCTGTATTTGCAATGGATAAATATAACTTCAAGCCTACCGAGTATTTTGCAGTTAAAAGAGAATGGAATTAAAATCTGAACGAATATGAAAAAACTTATTTTATTTAGTTGTCTTCTCGTGCCCCTCTTGATGCACGGACAGTGTTATATCACTGACGGGATGATGTTGCGTACTCGAATATTCGGGGGTATTCTGTCGGAAGGGGAAGAGTTAGTCTCAACAGAAATCGTAAGCATAGAGCAAACTGAGGATGAAGGTTGTTTCAATATGTATAATTCCAACATTGAATTCTCACCAACCCCTGAACTCGTGACTGTTATCCGGGTAGACGGGGACAAGGTTTACTTTAGACCCGTCTGGTCAGAATCTTCCGAATGGTATCTGGCATACGATTTCGGACTGAAACCGGGCGAAGGATGCTACGTATATGATATGTCAGACAATGGCGAGTACTCTGATACTCCTCGTAAGACATACGTAAAGTGCGTAAGCATTGAGGAGCCTTCCGAAGAGGGTGGATGGAGCATGATGACGATAGAGGAATCGTCAGATTCCTCTTCATCTTCCTATGGAAGAACCGGAATATGGATTAAAGGGCTGTCATCTTTCAATGGAATTTTATACAACGTCAGTTTTAATATGAACGGATTTGGCAGTATTCTGTTGGAAGTCTCTGTGAATGGCGAGACCCTTTATTTGAACAAGTCAGCCGGAGTTACGGAAATCATGGACTCATCGGCTCCCGACATCAGGGTCGACGGCCGCGATGTCCGTGTCTCAGTAGACGGCGATGTCAGCGGCTCGCTCTATTCCGAAGCCGGCGCGCATATAGGAGATTACAGGTTCGGCAAGACACCCACGCATATAAGGGTGCCGGACAGCGGAGTCTATATCCTCCGTACAGGAGACGTTTCCAGGAAGATATTCATTCCTTGAAACGCGGGCTTAGACGCTATAAACAGATGACAATAGTTACGGGTCAGGTGACCGCTTGCGGTTGCCTGACCCGTAATGCTTAAATGTGTAGTATGAGCCGAGCGAGAAGAAAAGAGAATAAAAAGAAAAATAAGTGATTAAATTTGCGTATTTTCCAAAAAGTCAGTAACTTTGTGCGCTTTTTATAAGGCTCTGTCCGCGCTCCCGGGGAGTACGGACGGGGACGGCGAAGTGTGAGTTATACTGTTAACTCACTGGTATTCTATTGTTTAAGTACACGCAAAGTGAACACTCTGAACTCATACAGACTTAACCTGGCTACTCTTCCCGCAGGGGTGAGCGAGCGCCGTTACACCTTGGACTCCTCCTTTTTCGAGGCTATGGAGCAGCCGGATGTAGCAGGTGCCGATGTGAGTGTGGATGTGTGTGTGGAGAGCAAGAACGATGCCTGGTATTTTACCGTCAGTGCCCGTGGCGTAATGCAGATTCCCTGCGACAGGTGCCTGGAGCCTATGGACCTGCCCGTAGACAAGGCCGAGAAGTTTACCGTCCGCACGGGCGAGGAATACGACGAAACGGCCGACGGCCTGATAACGGTGCCGGAAACCGACCCAATGTTGGATTTGGCCCCTTTGTTCTGCGACATGATGCTGCTTGCCATACCGATGCGGCATGTGCATCCCGCCGGCGGATGTGACCCCGCGATGCAGGCGTTGCTCCGCGAACATAGCTCCGCAGTCGAGGATGACGAGGAGGAACCGGAGGGTTGACAGGTAAATCTCAGACTTAAATGAATTCCGCCCCCCGGGGCAAGAACCATATATTAAAAACAAATAAAAAAGACAATAAAAAATGGCACATCCTAAACGCAAACAATCCAAGACACGTACGGCCAAACGCCGCACCCACGACAAAGCCGTAGCCCCCACATTGGCAATCTGCCCCAACTGCGGCGCATGGCACGTTTACCACACCGTATGCGGCGAATGTGGTTATTATCGTGGCAAGGTAGCCATAGAGAAAGCTGCCGTCTGACACGTACTGCGGGATTTAAAGCGTGCTTGAGTTCAGACACATATTTAGTCCCGTCTGAGGCTTAAACAGTGCGGGCCGTGGCGAAATACATTTTGCTCCGGCTCCGCTCTGTCATTTTTTAATCCGTTGCGAGTACCCGCGGCGCCACCCCGCCGGTAAACTTTGTTTCTGCCGGGGCGTTATATCAATAGGTACTCAAACAAATAGAGTATAAGCAGTTTTCAACATTTGAACGCTGCAAATATTTAACCTGAAAAATGCAGGTCCTCGACTGATTTTGGATTTGATTCGTAAATCTGGGTTGTCATTGAATTTAAACAGCTTCGGCAATTTGAATTGCCTGAATTGAATTACAGAATCCTTTTGAGTCAGTCTGTGTAATCTGCCTATAAGATTATGTTGAATGCAAAAATATCGGGCATAGCCTCTTATACGCCCGATGACATACTCGACAACGAGATGCTCTCCAAAATGGTGGATACCACCGACGAATGGATTACCACCCGCGTAGGCGTGAAGCAGCGTCCTATTCTCCACGGCGAAGGGCTCGGCTCAGGTTATCTCGGCATCAAGGCCGTAGATAAACTTCTGTCCGACTACAACATAGACCCCCTGGACATAGACCTGGTAATATGCGCTACTTCCAACCCGGACTACCGCTTTCCGAGTACCGCTTCCGTAATCCAGCACGGTTGCGCCCTGGACAACGCCTATGCCTACGACATACAGGCTGCCTGTGCCGGTTTTATAGTCACGCTCCAGGCTGCCCGCTCTTACATAATGTCGGGTCTGGCAAAGAAGGTGATTGTGGTATGCGCTGAAAAGATGTCCTCCATGACCGATTACGAAGACCGCTCCACCTGCCCGCTATTCGGCGACGCCGCCGCCGCCGTGCTGGTAGAGGGTACGGAGGAGAATGTAGGCGTAATGGATGCGGAGGTACATGTGGACGGTGACGGTCTGCCCCACCTGCTCATGAAGGCCGGCGGTTCCGTCAAGCCCGCAAGCCATGAGACAGTCGATGCCCGCGAGCATTACATCTATCAGGAAGGGCGCGTAGTGTATAAGCACGCTGTGCGCAATATGCTCTCCAGCACTCTTTCCGTAATGAGCCGCAACAATCTTACCGTCAACGATGTGGACTGGCTCGTGCCCCATCAGGCCAACCTACGCATAATCGAGGCTGTAAGCTCTCGCGCCGGATTCCCGGACGAGAAGGTACTGGTGAATATCCAGCACACCGGCAATACTTCGGCCGCATCCATACCCCTCTGTCTGGCCGAGTACAAGTCCCGGCTCAAGAAGGGTGACAAGATAATGATGACCGCATTCGGCGCGGGTTTCACCTGGGGCGCCATGTATCTGATTTGGGCCATAGACTGACATAGCGCGGGCCGTCGCTGTAAGACCTGTCAGGTTTTTCGGCCTGTGTACAGACGCTGCCCGATACAATAAGCCGGGCTTCGAAGCGTGCCGTTATTCTACGCCCCGCTTCGAGGCCCGGCTGAACACTTTCGCCACCGGGAATGTTCCGAATATACAAAGGGGCATAGACATTCTCAGTGCCCATCACATATAACCCAAGAAAATCATGTCAGAACACAGGTACATAACCGGCGGTGACGAGACTCGTCGGCTTGAAGAAACGACGCTCCCCTGGGAGCAGCTCTCCGCCGACAAGGCAGAGCAAAGTCCAACCTCCATTGAAGGCCACAAGGCCGGATTCGTAAATATCGTGGGTAACCCCAATGTGGGTAAGTCCACCCTTATGAATGACCTGGTGGGTGAGCGCATCAGTATCATAACATCGAAAGCCCAGACCACGCGCCACCGCATAATGGGCATCGTCAACACTCCCGGATACCAGATAGTTTTCTCCGACACCCCGGGTGTACTGAAGCCTAAATACAAGCTGCAGGAATCGATGCTTGAGTTCTCGGAGGGCGCGCTCTCCGACGCCGATATACTTCTCTACGTATCCGATGTTGTGGAAGACCCCGTCAAGAACAACGACTTTCTGGAGAAGGTGAGCAAGATGAATATTCCCGTGCTGCTGGTAATAAACAAGATAGACCTGCTCTCAGGAAATAAAGACCTGGAAGTCCTGTGCGACAAATGGCGTACCTTGCTGCCTGCTGCCGAGATATTTCCAACTTCAGCCAAGGAGCATTTCGGCATTGACGTTCTGCGTTCCCGCATAGTGGAGTTGCTTCCTCCCTCCCCCCCGTTCTTCGGCAAGGATGCGCTCACCGACAAGCCGGCCCGATTCTTCGTGACTGAGATTATCCGCGAGAAAATCCTGCTCCTTTACGACAAGGAAGTACCCTATTCGGCCGAGGTGTTGGTAGAGAAATTTGAAGAAAAGGAGAAATCCATACATATAATGGCCGTAATCTATGTGGAACGGGACTCCCAGAAGGGTATCCTCATAGGCAAGGGCGGCGAGAAAATAAAGCGCGTCGGCATTGAAGCCCGTAAGGATATCGAAAAGTTTTTCGGCAAGAAAGTCTACCTTGAAATCTTTGTCAAGGTGGAGAAGGACTGGCGCAACCGCGAGAACAAGCTCCGCGCTTTCGGCTATATAGAATAATACCTCCGGCGGGTTGCTAACCTGCCGTACCTATTAGGACAATAAATTTAGAATGAGTAATTTAGTAGCGATAGTAGGACGCCCCAATGTAGGCAAGTCCACCCTCTTCAACCGCCTGACGCAGACACGCGCCGCAATAGTAGACCCCACGGCCGGCACCACGCGCGACCGACAATACGGCAAGGTGGACTGGTGCGGCCGGGAGTTCTCGATTATCGACACCGGCGGCTGGGTGGTGAACTCCGAGGATATTTTCGAGGAGGAAATAAACAAGCAGGTACACGTGGCGGTGGACGAAGCGGATGTAATCCTCTTCGTGGTGGATGCTTCCAACGGTGTCACGGACCTGGATGACCATGTGGCGCAGATACTGCGGCGTTCCCGGAAACCGGTAGTCCTGGTGGCCAATAAATGCGATGTCAACGATGCCCGCTTCAATGTGTCGGAGTTCTATTCCCTCGGCCTTGGAGACCCTGTGGATGTGTCCGCCTCTTCCGGATTCGGCACCGGCGACCTCCTGGACATCATCGTCAAGGATTTGCCGCAGCAGGAAGAAGAGGAGACGGAGACGAGCGTGCCCCGATTCGCCATCGTAGGACGCCCTAACGCCGGTAAATCCTCCATTATAAACGCCTTCATAGGAGAGGAGCGTCATATAGTCACAGACATCGCGGGCACCACCCGAGACTCTGTCTATCACCGGTACAACAAGTTCGGTTTCGACTTCTATCTGGTGGACACCGCAGGCATACGCAAGAAGCAGAAGGTGAACGAGAACATAGAGTACTACTCCGTAATCCGCTCTGTCCGGGCCATAGAGAACTCGGATGTGTGCATCCTGCTCATAGATGCCACACGAGGCATCGAGGCGCAGGACGCCAACATCTTCTCCCTCATACAGCGCAACAAGAAAGGGCTCGTGGTATGCGTCAACAAGTGGGACATAGCCGAGGATAAAAGCCTGGAAGGTCAGAAACGCATGGAGGAGGCCATCCGCTCGCGCTTCGCCCCCTTTACCGACTTCCCGATAATCTTCGGTTCCGCACTCACCAAGCAGCGTATCTATAAGGTGATAGAGGAGGCAGTCAAGGTGTACGAGAACCGGCACCGCATAATTCCCACCTCGCAGCTCAACACTTATATGCTTGAGGTGGTAGGCACCACACCTCCCCCCTCCAACAAGGGAAAATTCGTGAAAATAAAATATGTGACCATGCTCAAAGAAGCCGTAATCCCCACCTTCGTCTTCTTCTGCAATCTGCCGCAATGGGTCAAGGAGCCATACCGTCGTTTCCTGGAGAACAAGATACGTGAACGCTGGGACTTCCACGGCACACCGATATCCATATTCATGCGCGAAAAATAGTTTAGGGACATACACCGTAAAGAAAAGCCAAACCGACATTTATGCCTGGTTGGCTTTTTTGGTATTATGCCCGTTCCCCATATTCAATTATTTTTGTTAATTTTGTGTGCTGATAGCTTTTTAATACGAGACGTGATATGAGACGTGAATATGATTATCTGGTGATTGGCTCCGGCATCGCAGGCATGAGCTTCGCCCTGAAAGTGGCCGGCCCCTCGGCCCGCGTGGCGTTAGTGTGCAAGACCACCCTGGAAGAGGCGAACACATTCCTCGCCCAGGGAGGTGTGGCCTCCGTCACTAATCTTGAACTTGACGATTTCGATAAACACATACACGACACAATGGTCGCCGGCGACTGGCTCTCCGACCGCCGGGCGGTGGAGAAGGTGGTGAAAGGCGCCCCCGAACAGATTCAGTTCCTCATAGACCACGGGGTGAAATTCGACAGGAATCCCGACGGGAAGTTCGACTTGCACCGTGAGGGGGGCCACTCCGAGTTCCGCATCCTGCATCACGCCGACAACACCGGCGCCGAGATACAGACCTCGCTTATAGAGGAGGTGAAGGCTAACCCCCACATAGACATCTACGAGCATCACCTGGCTGTGGAAATCATCACCCAGCACCACCTGGGCGTCACCGTCACCCGCCGTACCCCGGACATAACATGTTACGGCGCTTACATACTGGACGAAAAAACAGGAGAGGTAGACACATTCCTGGCTCGCGTCACCCTGATGGCTACCGGCGGTGTAGGCGCTGTGTACACCACTACCACCAATCCGCTTACCGCTACCGGCGACGGCATAGCCATGGCTTACCGTGCCAAGGGCACTGTCTCCGACATGGAGTTCATTCAGTTTCATCCCACGGCTCTGTTCCATCCGGGTGACCGCCCGTCTTTCCTCATTACCGAGGCCATGCGCGGCTATGGCGCGGTGCTTCGTGACATAAACGGAAAGGAGTTCATGCAGAAATACGACGAGCGTCTATCCCTGGCGCCCCGCGACATAGTGGCCCGTGCCATAGACTCCGAGATGAAAGCCTCCGGCAGCGACCATGTCTATCTGGATGTGACGCACAAAGACCCCGAGGAGACACGTCGTCACTTCCCCAACATCTACGAGAAGTGCCTATCTTTGGGTATCGACATAACCAAAGACTACATCCCTGTGGCGCCGGCGGCCCACTACCTGTGTGGCGGCATTAAGGTGGATTCCGATTCGCAGAGCAGCATCAAGCGCCTTTATGCGGTGGGCGAGTGCAGCTGTTCCGGGCTGCACGGAGGTAACCGGCTTGCCTCGAACTCCCTTATCGAGGCTGTGGTCTATGCAGACGCGGCGGCCCGTCACGCCTCCCTTCACATAGGAGACTACGACATACGCGCCGATGTACCCCTCTGGAACGACGAGGGCACCGCGCATCCGGAGGAGATGGTACTCATAACCCAAAGCATGAAGGAGGTGAACCAGATTATGGGCTACTACGTTGGAATAGTACGCTCAGACCTGCGTCTGCACCGTGCCTGGGCACGTCTGGACATACTGAATCAGGAGACGGAGCGCCTCTTCAAGGTGAGCAAGCCCTCGCGCGAGCTCTGCGAGCTCCGCAACGCCATAAATGTGGCGTACCTGATAATGCGTCAGGCCATGGCACGCAAAGAGAGTCGCGGCCTGCACTTCACCATTGACTATCCGCACAAGTAAGAGGCTGTTTAAAAATAGACGTTAATTATGGGCGACAGATTTCCAGGCAGAATCCGGTCAAGTCGAATGAGCATAGCGGGCTATGTGACCGAGACGCAGCCGGATTATGACGGAAATATGGCG
>ERZ860264.574-NODE-574-length-32191-cov-4.540795_pt1 | contig 32191 bp, 27 predicted proteins | sample MGYA00509980_ERZ860264 | MGnify/ENA primary metagenome ERZ860264 (study PRJEB30046, sample SAMN00715212) | human gut metagenome | study: EMG produced TPA metagenomics assembly of the A metagenome-wide association study of gut microbiota in type 2... | reverse complement strand
GAATCCAATTGACATCTTCACTCTCATAATACTGCAAACATGAGCTTGCAGGCGTTGTTCCGCTTCCGATTAGAGACACCGCATTTTTTACTTTTTTTATACTATCTTTGTCCCACGTTTCGGCCATGCCGGAAGGAAAAACATTCAGACGGGATATAAAGAGGAAAAAAATATGCAACAACTCAAGGAGCGCATTTTGCGCGATGGAAAATGTTTCGAGGGAGGAATACTGAAAGTGGACAATTTCATCAACCATCAGATGGATCCCATACTGATGAAGTCCATGGCCGTGGAGTTCGTGCGCTGTTTCGCTTCGCGTGACATCAACAAGATATTGACGATAGAGGCCAGCGGCATTGCACCTGCCATTATGGTGGGCTACCTCTTGGAGCTCCCGGTGGTCTTTGCCAAGAAGAAGAAACCGAGCACGATGGAAAATATGTTGGCGACGAAAGTCTTTTCGTTTACCAAAAACAATACGTATGATGTATGCGTGTGTAAGGATTATCTGCAGCCGGGCGACAAGGTGCTTTTCATAGATGATTTTCTGGCCAATGGCAATGCGGCCAAAGGGGTGATGGATTTGGTGCGTCAGTCCGGTGCCGAATTGGCCGGAATGGGATTCCTCATAGAAAAAGCTTTCCAACATGGGGGCGATTATTTGCGTGCGCAGGGCATTCACGTGGAGTCGTTGGCGGTGATTGAAAGTTTGGACGGATGTCGCATCACGTTGAAGGATTAAGGCATGTGCCTCGTGCCCTCTTGGTTGTATAAACCGTTGTGCCCGGATTTCCTACAGGGGAGTCCGGGCACAACGGTTTATATTAAGGGTGTTTCACTTTTCGCTTTCGGGTCGGTAAGGTTTCAAGGGGTCTTTTACGGCCAACTTACGGCGGTCCGAAGCAAATTGGGTGGCATAAAGTGTGAAGAGGATAACCGACACGGCCACACCAATCAGGTCGAACGCGCTCCATTGCTGTCTGCCAATGGCGTAATGGGTTTCACGCCACGGGGCGTAGATATACAGCGTGTTCACGGCTATCAGGATAAGGCGTACTTCTGTCGGCCCTAATTTGCCGTAAGTGAGCCGGAACTCGTCGATGATGATGGTACTGATGTAGGTGTAGATGGAGAGGCACAAATAACCGCCCATGATGAGCAATGCCACGTCCATCCGCATGACGGGCGAGAGGCCCAGTCCGAGGCAAAAGAGGCAGGTGGCTAACGCATCCAACGTATGGTCGATGAAGAAACCGTATATGGGGCGTTGGGTATGGCGCACCCGTGCCAACGTGCCGTCCAGGCTGTCACCGTACCAGTTCACCACAAGCCCGAGTGAGCCGAGCCACAGGTAATGCAGGTCGATGTGTGCTAGCATGCCGCCGACAGCGAAGAGCACGGCTCCCATTACGCCTACGAACGTGAGGAAGTCCGATGTGACCCAACGTGGTTGCCGTCCGGCTAACCACACTAAAGCTTTCTTCTCCACCCGGCTCAGGATGGAGGTCTGTATCCTTTCTGATTTTTCGTGTCCCATTTTGTTTTTCCCTATATGTCAGGTGAAACGAAACGCCCGACCTTACCATTCCGCAAGGGGAGATAGTGAAGTCGGGAGTATTGGCGGAAAGACAGGGATTCGAACCCTGGGAACAGTTGCCCGTTCACCGCATTTCGAGTGCGGCCCGATCGACCACTCCGGCATCTTTCCTTGTTCGGTGGGCAAAGTTACAACTTTTTTTCTTATCCGCATGCCGAAAGGGCAAAAAAGTACGGGAAATAATGAGATAGGGCTTGGAATGTGAATCTTTGTCGAAGGCTTTTGTTCCTGAAAAATAATGTTAATATCTTGATTTTAAAATATTTTTGTAGGTTTGAAAGAATTTTGGTGGCGTTATGATGTCATTTTATTGCAATATGAATTGATTTTTATGGGGAAATATGAATAATAATTTGTTTTTTATATGGTAACTTGATTTCTTTTGTATATATTTGTCAGGTCATAACATGAGAAAACTTTTCAATTTATTATTCATATAAAACTTAAGCGTATGAAAAAGTTTACAAATGTTAAATCGGGGGGGTAATTTTGACATTACTACTTCTCGCGTTGGTCTCCGGCAGTGTTTGGGGGCAAGAAGTGGTTCATGTTTTCACGAAGTATGACAAACAAGTGATAACTGATGACCAAAAAGGTACGTGGAAGACGAGTGTCGCATCAACGACTTCCAATGAATTGCCTGCGGATTTTTCAGCAACCAGTGCAAAGAGTAGAGGAGTGGCATTTGGGGCAAATGCAGAGGTAACTTCAGATTTTGTGGTGGAAAATATAAGTGAGTTGATAATTGAAGCATCTTCAAATGAGAGAGGAAATTCGCTTTCTGTAAAAGTTGGTGATGTGGAGCTTTCCCCTAAAACGTCAACCTTGCCAAAAGTCAATCATGAAACCTATTCTTTCAAGAGTAGTGAACCGTTAAGTGGACAAATTACTATTTCAATACAACGTAGCAAAAAAACGGTTTGGATAGGTGGTGTTACAATTAAATCATCAGGGAGTGCCAATCAAGTGAGAATGCCTGTTTTTACTCCTGTTACTGGTTCACTTTTTAAGGATAAGCTTACGGTAACAGCTTCTAGTCCTACAGAAGGTGCCACAATTTATTATACAAAGGATGGAGCAGAGCCTACTACAGGTTCTGATAAGTTTCCAACAGAAGGCGTAACTCTCACGGAAACTACCACATTAAAAGCTATTGCCGTGAAAGATGGGTTGGACAACAGTGAAGTAGTCACTGCGACTTACACCAAATTAGAACCATATACTTCTTTGAAGGCATTGAAAGAAAGCGGTATAGCTACGGCGGAAGGTGTAACTTGTTTTGTAGAGTTGAAAGATGCTGTGGTGACGTATGCTGACTCCCGGAAGGCTTATATTCAAGATGAGACAGCAGGATTGTATGTTTTTGGCTCAAACAATTTGAAGGTTGGGACGAAACTGAACGGTGTGGTATCAGCCCAATTGGCATTGTACAATGGCCTGTATGAATTGAAGGTGGAAGGAGGGGAGTTTGACAATGTGGAGGTGACCGAAGGCGTTGAGATTCCGGTACAGGTGGTGACTGTGGCTGAATTGAACCAAAACTTTGCCCAGTATGAATCCATGCGTGTAAAGGTGGTTGATGCGACGGTAACATCAGGCTTTAACAATAAGAATGGGGAAATCGAGCAAAACGGTGAAAAGATAGCACTTAGGGCGGCTGATGAAAGCATTACGGCAGATGTGCAGGCCACGGTTGACGTAACAGGGTATCCGGGTTTGTTTCACTCTGATAAACAACTGAATGTAATCTTGCAAGAGGATATTGCCGTAAAGACCTCAGGCAAGACGCAGGCGACCTTGGTTTTCGAACAAGATGCTTATTCTGTGAACTTGGGTGAATCCTTAATCATCAAGGCTACTACGAATTCTACATCCCCGGTTATTTATTCTTCTGAGGATGAAGAAATAGCCAAAGTGGACAGCGAGGGCAAGGTTCAGGCGGGAAACAAAGCCGGAACGGTAACGATTACAGCCTCTGTCGCCGAAAATGATGAATTTACCGGTGCGACTGCAACTTGTATCGTGAACGTTGTAGACCCGGCAGCTCAACCAAAACCGCAAGCTTTAGTGGCCAAGAGTAAGGGATTGTATTATGTCATGAAGGCAGAAGAAGGTTCTGCAAACAATTCTTTGGCTGCAGAACAAGTGGAAATCTTGAATAATCGTGTGGTGAATGTTGGGTTGCAGAATATTTTATGGAATATAAGTGAGGATAAAACAATAATAACGACTCCCGATGGTAAGTATTTGACCGGGAAGGATGGTGAAACTGATTTGACTATCGAAACGGTGAAATTTACTTGGACTTGGAGTGAAGCAGATAATGCATGGCTAAATGGAAACCGCTCTTTTGTTTATAGCACAAGTGGTTATTTTAAACATTATGCCACTTCAAATATAGGAAAATCCGGATATGCAGATGGTTATACTGTTGCGATGCCTATCGTTGATGGTTATGTCCGCAATGTCGCTTCAGGCGATTACGGTACGATTTGTCTTCCCTATACCGTGGCCGCAGAAGACATGGTTGGTGCCGATTTCTTCAGTGTGGCCGGTAAGGTGATGAAAGAAGGGCAGCCCCAGTCCATCGTATTGGAACAAGTGACAACCCTTGAAGCCGGAGTGCCTTATATCTTCAGTGCGACTTCCGACAAGCTTATAGTTGCGTACAGTGGAAAGGCTGTGGCTGTGGCCGGAGGGGCAAACGGTTTGATGGGGTCCTTTGAGGGGCAAGACGTGTCTGAAGGCATGTACCTCCTTACAAACAATACCGTGAAGAAAGTCGGTAGTGCAGGAGGTCATATCGGTGCAAACCGTGCCTATTTCAATATGGACGAAATGCCGGAATACATCGGGACGGTAGGCGTGAACCAACGTGTGATTTCGTTGGATGGTGTGACCGCCATAGACGGTGTGGAGGCAGGCAACCCCAAGATGGTGGATGTCTATACGCTCAGCGGAGTCAAGGTGAAAAGCCAAGTTCCGTTCGCGGAAGTTACACAAGGTTTGGCCAAGGGTATTTATGTGGTGAATGCAAAAAAAGTAGTAGTAGAATAATTTAAAAGTGTAATATGATGAAGAAGAAATATATAGCACCGGTTTGTGAAGTTTGTGCGATGGAAGTGAAATTTAGCATATTGGCCGAAAGTGGAATCAAGGTGGACAACGATCCGAGTGACATCTACTTGGAAGGCGACGTGAACCGTAACAACGGATGGGAGTTGTGGTAGCATGAGAGGAAATCTCCGGCATGTTTGACGGCATGCCGTAACGAGGCCGCTTCGGATGAAAACCCGGAGCGGCTTTTTCCTAATCTGCTGAAAAGGGTTATCTTTGCAAAAACAAAAGTGGTTTGCGGTATGAAAGACGATACGCTCAAGAAGTTGAAGATATTGGCTGAGTCGGCCAAATATGATGTGTCCTGCTCTTCGAGCGGTACGGTGAGGCGTAACGTGAAAGGCGGAGTGGGGAATACCGTGGGAGGCATAGGCATTTGTCATAGTTTTGCCGAGGACGGGCGTTGCATCTCCTTGCTGAAAGTCATGCTGACGAACTATTGTATTTACGATTGTGCTTATTGTATCAACCGCCGTACGAATGATATTCCCCGTGCCACACTCTCCGTATCGGAATTGGTAGACCTGACGATGGAGTTCTACAAAAGGAATTATATCGAGGGATTGTTCCTGAGTTCCGGTGTGGTGAGGAATCCCGACTATACGATGGAACGTTTGGTGCGTGTAGTGAAAGACTTGCGTACGGTGCACCGTTTTAATGGGTATATCCATTTGAAAAGTATTCCGGGGGCCAGTCGTGAGTTGGTGGACGAGGCGGGTTTGTATGCAGACCGTATGAGTGTGAACATAGAGATTCCCAATGAGGCTTCGCTAAAGTTGTTGGCACCGGAGAAAGATCATGAGAGTGTCTACCGCCCTATGGGATATATACAGCAAGGTGTACTGGAGAGTGCGGAAGAACGGAAAAAACACCGGCATGCTCCCCGTTTTGTTCCGGCGGGACAGAGCACGCAAATGATTGTGGGAGCAACCGGGGAGTCCGACCGGGATATTTTGCACCTTTCGTCCGCATTGTACGGTCGGCCTACCATGCGGCGTGTGTATTATTCCGGTTATGTGGCCGTGAATACGTACGACCCTCGCCTTCCGGCTCTGAAACAACCGCCGTTGGTCAGGGAAAACCGTTTGTATCAGGCAGACTGGTTGATGAGGTTCTATCAGTTCAAAGTGGAAGAGATTGTGGATGAAACGCATCCTGATTTGGATTTGGAAGTGGATCCGAAGCTGGCCTGGGCTCTTCGGCATCCCGAACAATTTCCCGTGGATGTGAACCGTGCGGAGTATGAACGGATTCTACGGGTGCCCGGTATTGGGGTAAAGTCGGCCCGTCTGATTGTCTGTTCGCGACGTTTCGGACGTTTGACGAGTTTTGATTTGAAGAAAATGGGATGCGTGATGAAGCGTGCCCAGTATTTCATAACCTGTGGGGAGTTGGAAGCCAAGGGAGTGAATGAGCTTTATCCCGAACGAGTCCGTTCTTTATTGGTGCAGTCGAAAAGCCGGAAGAAACAGAACGACGGGCAGTTGACGTTGCTGTTTAAGGAGGAACCTGCATGAGGAGTATGACAGAGGATTGTGTATTCGTGTACGACCGTACGTGGGACGGTTTGCTGACAGCGGTGTTCGATGCATTCTACCGTCACCAGTTTCCTGTGGCGATTATCGGAGAAAAGGATACGCCTCCTCTTTTTGCGGTCGTACATCGGGTGATAACGGACGAGGAAAAAGCCGGAAGAGTGTTTCGGGCATTGCAACGGAAACTTTCATCCGCTGCATTGGCTTGCCTGACGACCAGTCTTTTTTCCGAACTGCCGGATTTGGACTTACCTTTGTTTCGGTATGTATGCAAAGCCGTGAAGGCCGGGCAAAGCATTGAAACGAATTTTGCAGATCCGGATGTGCTTTTTGTGACGAATACCTATCGTAAGGTACGTTGTGAACGTCTTCGCATGATGCAATTCGTGCGCTTCCAGAAAACTGCCGATGGGACTTATTTTGCCATGATAGAGCCGGACTATGACGTGTTGCCTTTAATCGTTCCGCATTTTAGTGACCGTTTTTCGGAAGAATGTTGGCTGATTTACGACCGGTGTCGCCGGTATGGCTACTATCATGCCGGGCATAAGTCCGTACGTGTTACTTTTGAAGATGGAGCGGAGGTTTTCCGGTTGCCGGACGGACGCTTGAGCGAAGCGATGCGGGACGAGGATGAAATGTGGTATCAGGAGATGTGGCGGACATATTTCAAGGCCATTTGTATTAAGGAACGTTTGAATCCCCGTAAGCACCGGAAAGACATGCCGGTGCGTTACTGGAAGTATCTGACCGAAAAGCAAACTGGGGAAGAGGAAAAATAAGAGGAGAACGCGGGCACGTTCTCCTCTTTTAAAATGAGAAAAATCAGTGTGGTTAGGCGGTGATTTTTCTCATGGCGTTTAATGCTTGGATCGCTTTCTCTCCTGCTTTTTTGTCGCAAGTGGAAGGAGTTGTTTTTGCATCTTTGGTTTGAGTCGTATCCTTCTCCTCAATCATGGCTACTAAAGCTGCCGGTTTGGCCGGTTGAGCTTTTGTGCTGTCCGTCGTAACTGTGTCGTTCTGTGCCACTAATGCAGCAGGAGCGGACTTTGTGGAGTCTGTGGTTACCGTATCATTCATAGCTACGCACGCCAACATGGCGGTTAATTTGGCTTTGGTGCTGTCTGTGGTTACAGTATCGTTGGAAATGAGGGCAGCCAATGATTTGGAACAATCTTTTGCAGGACAGTTCTTTGTAGTATCTGTCTTAACTGTGTCGTTTGCTACGATGTTACCCTGTGCAAAAACGCTTCCCATACTCATAGCCATCAAGGCTGTTGCAAATAACTTTTTCATAATGCTTTCTGTTTTATTTAATTGTTTGACTGTTTTATCTTGTCATCTGCCAAACTAATGGACAAGAGGTATGCCAGAAAAAGAAAGATGATTGTAAGGGATTGATTATAAATGATTTCTTTCCGCTTAAGATAGCATGAGGCTCAAAAGCATACGTGTGGAATGTGGGGATGAGTGGGGAAGAATTCCACACTATTATTGTGGAATGTCGTAGAGCTTGATTTTGTTGTAGAGGGTTTTGCGGTCTATGCCTAAAAGGCGTGCGGCACGCGCTTTGTTGTGGTGTGCCGTTTGCAGGGCCTGCAGGATACGTTCTTTCTCGGTATTTTTATCGTGTAAGGCGAAAGGAGTTGCTGCAGGGAGTTCTTCTTCGCCACAATTTATGACATTGAACTCTCCCAAATCGGTCTTATGGATCAGGCGGTCTTGTGCCAGCAAAGTGGCGCGTTTCACCCGGTTTTTCAATTCGCGTAAATTACCGGGCCATGCGTAATTGAGCAACGCTTCCGAAGCCGGGGCGTCGAAACCTACGATATGCCTTTCCAGTTCCTTGTTGGCTTGGTCCAGAAAGAAGTTGGCAAATAAAAGGATGTCTTCACCCCGGTCTTTCAGGGAAGGCATGTGCAGGGTGAATTCGTTCAGGCGGTGGTAGAGGTCTTCACGGAATTCTCCACGGGAGATGGCCTGTTGCAAGTTCTCGTTGGTGGCACAGACAAGCCGGACATCCACTTCTATTTCCTGATTGGAACCCACCGGACGTATTTTGCGTTCCTGGATGGCCCGCAAGAGCTGTACTTGCACGTCGTAGCTCAGGTTGCCCACTTCGTCGAGAAACAGCGTGCCGCCGTTGGCTTCTACGAAAGCTCCGGTTTTGTCGGTTACGGCACCCGTAAACGAACCTTTCACGTGGCCGAAAAATTCGGAAGCCGCCAGTTCTTTGAGCATGGCTCCGCAGTCGATGGCTACAAAGGGTTTATCAGCCCTCTTGCTTAATTGGTGTATGCGGTGGGCCACATATTCTTTTCCGGTACCGCTGGCACCGTTGATGAGTACCGAAAGCGGTGTCGGAGCTACTAAAGCCACGTAATTGTAAAGTTGGCGTGCCGCCTCGCTTTTCCCTTCCAGGAATGCCGGGCGGGATTCGGTACCTGCTTGAACCTCTTCGGGAGCCGTATCTTTTTTGGGGCGGGTTGCAGAAGACGCGGACAAGGCATCCTTTATCTTGTCCAGAAGCATGGCCGGTTGCACTGGTTTGGCAATGTAGTCGCATGCCCCTTGTTTCATGGCGTTTACGGCATTCTGGACATCGGCATAGCTGGTCATGACGATAAAAGGAACGGCAAGGCCGTGTTTTTGCAGCCAGTCAAGCAGGGACAGGCCGTCGCCTTCCGGTAACCTCAGATCCGACAGGATGAGGTCATACGACTGATGTTCCAATAACTTGTGTGCTTTGGATAAGTCTCCGGCCGTACTGGTTTGGAATCCTTGTTTGCCCAACCACGTTTTAAGCATGGTGGCAAACGTCAAGTCGTCTTCTACGATGAGAATGGCTGCCATGTGGTCTTTATCGGATTAAGTTGACACAAAGATAATGCCTTTTGCAGTACGAAAGTATATGCGGGGCGGCTTTTTAAATGTTTTAATATTCATGCTGATGTGCAGGTCCACTGCCATTCTTTTCTTTCAGGGCACGGACGATGAGGTGGAAAGACTCGATGACTTCTTGTGCCGGGACGTTGTCCGTGTCGTCCCATACCTGTTCATCCCGTTGTTGTTCCAAAGTCCGCAATGCTTTGATGCAGGGAGCGCCCACAAGGGTGAAGGTAGGAAGCAATTTATGGGCTATCCTGCATATTTCGGCCTTATCCTTTTGTTCGTAAGCCTTTTTGAACGCTTTGGCATGCAGGAGGGTTTCTTGTAGGAAGGTATTCAGGATTTCCTGTGCGGCGTTCCGGTCGTCTCCGGCGAATTCAGTCAACGGTTCAAGGTCGATGGCGGGCGACGTTTGGGATGGCGCAACTTCGGGTTTCCCTGGTGCTTCTTTTACTTCTGGACAGGCTTCTCCGAGTGCCTTCCGGATGGCTTGAGCCAGGTCTTTTTGGTTAAATGGCTTGTAAAGGCAGGTGGCGAACCCGTGTTCCCTGAAAAACGCTTCTTGCATGTCGTTACGTGCCGTGATGGCCACCACAGGGAGTTGTGCGTGGGCGGGAGGATTCAGTGCTCGTACTTTCTTCAATAATTCGAAGCCGTTCATGGACGGCATTTGTATGTCTGTGAACAACAAATCGAAACGGCATTGTCCAACCCGGTGGAATACTTCTTCCGGCGTTCGGCAGGAAACAATCTCCCAATCCGCTTTTTCCGGTTGGATTTGCTGCAACATCGCTTGGGTCAGCTGCATTTGGATACGGTCGTCGTCAATCAGCAATATATGGAGAGGACGCTCTACGGATTCAAGGGTGGCAGGGGCTTCTGCGACAGGAACCTGTTTTTTGTGGGTGAGTTGCAAGGGGAGTGTGACAAAGAAGGAAGTGCCTTTTCCGAGAGTACTTTCCAAATGGATTTCTCCTTGAAGGAGTTGTACAAGTTTCAGCGTGATGGATAGTCCCAAACCAACCCCTTCTTCCCCTTGTGCACTGCTCAGGCGGGTAAATTCCTTGAAAATCATTTGTTGTTCTTCCGCAGTCATTCCGCATCCTGTATCGCGTACGGTGATGCAAAGCAGGCGGCCGTGCATTTTGGCGCGAAGGAGGATATGCCCCTGCCGTGTGAATTTCAGGGCATTGCTTAACAGGTTGTCCGTAATCTGCCGGATGCGGAAAGCATCGCCGGTATAGGTCCGTCGGGTTTCGGGAGAGGTCTCGAATTGCAGTGCCAATCCTTTTTTCTCCGCCATGGGCAAGAAGCTTTGGGCTATGGTGCGTAAGAGTTCGTCCGGACTGAAGCTGACTGGGTGCAAATCCATTTTATGGGCTTCCAGTTTGTGATAGTCCAACAAAGAACCGACGAGGCTGAGCAGATGTTCGGACGAGCTGCGGATATTGTCCAAATAGTTTTTGGGGCGGTTTTCCCGGACGTAGGGGACCAGGAGTTCCGTGTACCCCATGATGGAACCTACCGGTGCCTTGATGTCATGTGTCACGGTCAGCATCAATTTCTCGCGGGAAACCAAGAGGTCTTCGGCTCTTTTCTTGGATTTTTCCAACTCGTGGCGGTAATGGTTGCTTTTGGTGATGTCACGCCATACGATGACGAAAAAGACAATGGCTAAAAGGATGGCAGCCGTGGCGATGAGTCCGGTCGTGAGGGCTGCCTGTTTCCGCACCATATAGGCTTTCCGGCTTTCTTCTTCCAACCGTTGCTGTTCTTCCTTCTCGATGCTTTCCAGGAGTTGCGTGACGCGGTTGTTAAGTTCGAGGCTCGTGTACCAAAGCCGTTCCGCTTGCGCGTTGATGCGTTGCCGCCGTCGGCTGTTATATTGTTTCATGCTGCTTTCTATGCTGTCCAGGATATGTGCAAGGGTGTCTCTTGCGTTGAATTCTTGATGGATGGTGTCCGTTTCCAAGATTTGCACGGTTTGTTTCACGGCGGTAGTGTCCGCTTCTGGTTTATGGAAAGCGGAAGCCAACCGTTGGAAGAAATTCTTTTTCGGTTCTTTCACCGTGTAGGATTTGTCTTTCTGTATGATTTGCCGGGTAATATGCGGCTTTTGGATGACGGTGTCCTGGCTTTTGACAAGTAGGCTGATTTGGTGTTGGTAAATCTGCGGGGCGGAGTTGTTCTCCAAAGTCAATACCAACCGTTTCATGTTTTCCTGTTTGCCGGTCAGCAAGGAAGACAGTGTGTCTAGCCGGGCCTTTTGCAGGGAATCGGTGAATAAAGTGTCCAACGCAGATATGGTCTGTTGTACGTTTGACATGGATTGCACGTATTTGCGGTATGCCTCCCAACGGCCGAAATGGACGGCCTGGCCGATGTTTTCCGTTTCATAAAGTTGGCTGACGAGTTGGTGGGTCACTTTCCGGCGTTCTGCCAACGTTTGTTCATTGCCGGACATCCGGGTCAGTGAAGTGGTCTGGTGGTAAATATAGTAGATGGAACCTAACAGGAGACAAATCAATAAAAAGTATCCGCAGGCGATTTTGAAGGATGTATTTTGTTTCATAAAAGTAAGGCTATGGCCGTTCATTCCTTTTGCAAAACTAAGAAAAACTTCCGAAAAGAGGGAAGAAGACGGCTTCAAAAGTCTTTTTGCCGCAAAAATCGTATTTTATTACGGGAATGTATGGTGCCCGGCAGGATGATGGCCCTTATCTTTGACATCATTTTGTATATGCAACTTAACCTTTTAGAACCGATGAATGTATTAAAAGTAAGGTCTCTGGCCTTGGCGATGTTTTGCGCGTGCCTGTCCGTTCCTGTGGCCGGGCAGCTCAGACAGCAAAGTTTTTTGAGTGAGAAATGGGATTTCCGTCTGGATAGGGATGAGGCGGAAGACGTATGGGAGCAAGTGGACGTGCCCCACACATGGAATGCGAAAGACGGCACGTCACCCGATTATTACAGGGGCGACGGCACGTACCGTTACACCTTGTCCATTTCGCCCGCGATGATGAAAAAACGAATATTTTTGCGTTTCGAGGCGGCGAGCCAGAAGGCAGAAGTGAAAGTCAACGGACGGGAGGTAGGAGAACATGTGGGAGGTTTCAATGCCTTTTGTTTTGAAATCACACCCTACGTGCATGCCGGCGAGAACCTGTTGGAGGTCACCGTGTCCAACCGTAAGGAGTTGAACATCGCTCCGTTGGAGGGGGACTTCACCGTCTTTGGCGGCATCTACCGGCCTGTCTCGCTCCTGCTGTTGCCCAAGGCTTGCATTACGCCTTTGGATTATGCTTCTTCCGGGGTATATGTCAGCCAACAGGTCGGCGAGCGACGTGCGGACTTGTCGGTAGTCACTAAAGTGGACAACGGACTGAAACGGGTGAAAGAATTGTCCGTGAAGGCGGACGTGTTTGATGCCGCCGGTAAACTGGTGGCGACATCCACAACCTCCCAAGCCGTGGAAGGACAGGCACGGCTCGATTTTACGAATCGGCTGAAAGTGGACAATCCCATGTTGTGGGACGGGCGTAAATCACCTTACCTGTACCGTGTCTTCGTGGAGCTGAGTCGTGGCAAGGAAGTGTTGGACACTTTGTCGCAGTATGTCGGCCTGAGATCTTTCCGTGTGGACGCTGAAAAAGGTTTCATCCTGAACGGGAAGCCTTATAAGATAAAAGGAGTGAACCGCCATCAGGACCGTCCGGACAAGGGGTGGGCCATCTCTTCGGCCGACCACCGGGAGGACATGTCACTCATTAAAGAGATTGGTGCCAATGGCATCCGGCTAGCACATTATCCGCATTCGGATGAGTTTTACACTTTGTGTGACCGCGAGGGCATGTGGGGCTGGGCCGAGATTCCTTTGGTCGGCAAAGCCTTGGACACCCCGGAATTCACGGAGAACATGAAAACGGAGTTGACGGAACTCATCCGGCAGAATTTCAACCACCCTTCCATCTTCTGTTGGAGCTTGTCGAACGAACTGTCCAAGGGCGATGTGAAAGGATTAATTTCGGAACTCAATGACGTGGCGCACCGCGAAGACCCGGGACGGCTGACCGTATTGGCCTCCAATGTGGAGGGGCGGCCGGAAAACACCGTGCCCGACCTTTTGGCGTTCAACACTTATCCCGGTTGGTATTGGGCGGAACCGTCGGAAATGAAACCCACTTTGGAGCGTTGGAACCGTAAGGGCGGTGGAAAGGGCATTGCCGTGAGCGAGTACGGGGCAGGAGCCAACGTGTGGCACCATTGGCAGACGGGAAAGAAGACACCGAAGGCCGATGGGGTGTTCCATCCCGAAGAATGGCAGGCCACGGTGCACGAACAGACTTACGATGCCATCAAGCGCTGCGGTTTCGCGTGGGGGTCTTTCGTCTGGAACATGTTCGATTTTGCCAGTGCGTCGCGCAACGAGGGTGATATGCCGGGGATGAATGACAAAGGTTTGGTCTCTTACGACCGTAAGATACGGAAGGATGCTTTCTACTTTTATCAGTCGGAATGGTCGGAAGAGCCGGTGGTACATATCACCAGCCGGAGGGATGTGGCTCGCCGGGATTCATTGACGGACGTCAAGGTATATACGAATTGCGAGACCGTCCGCCTGAAAGTGAACGGGAAGGATTGCGGCAGTCCGGAGCGCGACGGAAGCGTTTGCATCTGGAGGAAGGTAGGTTTGAAGCACGGGGAGAACCAAGTGGAGGCTTTCGGGCATCGGGGTGGACAGGAGTTCTCAGACCGTTGCAAATGGGTGCTTTTTTGAATGGGATGAGGCTTCCGGTTGGTAAATGTTGTTTACGGCAGAAAGCCTGAAACCGTTGTGCTGAGATTTGAAAATCGTTCTCAGCACAACGGAAAATCGTTCTGCGCCAAATGATTTTTTATTTGGCGCAGAACGATTCTTCTGATATAAGTAATTGAAAACCAGTATTAATGTGGAAAATATTATATCTTCCTTGTTTTTTACATTTTATTCCATTAGAACCGTAAGGTTGTGAGTCAGTGCAGCAGGTCCTTGAAAGCATGGCCGAAAATCACGTAGCTTGTGTTGTCGGCGATGGTGCCTTCGTTCTGCCCCCAGAGGAATGGCCAATCGTCGTAATTCTCGAAATGGTCGGGTTGCCGGAACAGTACGCCGGGAGCCATGTTGCCTGGGATGAAGGAGAAATCTGCCCGGTTGTTGCCATAGAAGACGGCTTTGGGGCGAGTGGCTCCGACGGTGGCCACGAAAGAATAATTGTGGTAAGGGTGGCAACCGTAAAGCCAGTTGGCCACTTTGAAAGCATAGCTGTTGTCGATGATGTCGGGGAAGTATTTGTTGGCGAAGCAGGCCGAGATACCGAAATCGACAATTCCCCTGTTTCCGGCCCAGTTCCCCCGGCCGATGGGCACTCCGTAAGGATTCTCCTGGTCTTGGCTGTCGAGGTATTCTTTGTATTTCTTAACATAAGGTCGGAGCTTTTCTTTGTAAGACGCGTCCATGTAGGGGATGGCTTCCAAGGCCGTCATGATGTTGCGGTTGGAGTTGTGTTCCAGTGCCATCCAGATTCCTTGCGTGAAGTTATCCAAGTATTGTTTTTCGCCGGTAGAGGCGTATAATTGCAGGTTTGTGGCCATGTCGCCGCCGACATTCTGCCTTTTGTCCTTTTGTGATCCTTCCGACATGAGTTCCGTGGCTTCTTTCAATAGTCTTTTGGATTGCTTCAAGGTTCTTTCCGACAAGTCGTCATTGTATCCTTTCAGGGCGCGGCTTGCGGCAGCAAACATGGTGGCCGCCCTGAAGTCCATGCGTGGGTTGCGGCTTGTGAAGGCCCACATGTCGTCCGGTGTGCCACTCGAATTCCCGTCAGCCGATTTTTCGTAGGGAGCCAGGCGGGGGTCGTAGTGCAATCCGTCGGTGATGCTTGCGGCATCTCCTAAATGGTGGTAGTTGTCCAACACGGAGTTGGAGAGTGTCTGCGACATGTGTCCGATGTTCTCGGCCTGTGCCAAGAGGTTCAACACCCCGTGCTCGATGTACTGGATGATGTCTGGTATGCTGTCCGGACGATGGAGGTCCACGTAGCGTTGCTGTTCGCTGACGAACGTTTCGTCACGCAACGGCTTGAAAAGTTCCCATGTCCTGACCAGGTTCTGGACGACGTTGATGTTGGCACCCGTTTCGATGTCAAAGTCACCGGCATCGAAGTACCCCCCTACGTTCAGTCCCGGAATCAGTTCTAATGCCTTATAGCGAGTGTCGGTGGTAGCTCCCTGCCAGTGCATGTCGAAATGGTCGGTGTGGGGCGGTGCCTGCAGGTATCCTTCTTTGAAAGGCTCGCCGTGCCAGACCCGGTAACCTTCGTTGACGGTCATGTGGTTCATGTGTATGGGAATCCATACATCGGTGGTAGCGTCCGTGATGTGGTCGTACACGTTTGGGCTTATGGTGAAGTTGTTGGTCTTTTCGTTGCCGTATTGGATGTAATAAATTCCCGGTTCCTGCACTTCGGAGAAGTCGAACTTGACGTAATTATATTTGTAATAAGGCCCCCATACGGCAGTTTTCCCTTTGAATACTTCGGCTTCCGTCCCGTCTGCTTTCACTTGCCAGATGGATGCCTGGGGGATGACTTTGTCGTTCTTGTCCAATTCGATGACGGCCTCCTTGGGCTGTGAAGGCAAGTAGCCCACTTGGGAGAAACCGATGTTGGGCTTTCTTATCCATCCTTCGACGGCGTTCGGTTCCACTGTCCATGTCAGCACCTTTCCCGTCTTGCCGGCTGGCAGGATGCTACGGACCACGAACCAACCGTTCTGTGCCAACATGCGCCCGTCGTAGAGGTACAAGCGAGAGTCTGATGTGATTTTCACCATGCGTTCGGGGGTATCGGGTGCGAGTATCATGGTGTGGCCGGAAGATAGGGGCAAGGGTTCCACGAATTGGCCAGTCCCACGGTCGTCGTATGTCTTGTATCCCTTGAACTGCTTTACTTTCTCGGCATTGGGGCGGCAGACAGTGTTGCTCACTGCGTAGCGTGGGAAACGGTCGGGATGCCCGTCCATGAGATAAGCCTTGCCCCAATATTGAGACGGGAGGAACTCAAGGTTTAAGCCGGCATCGCCCTCCAGTTCGTGGGGTAGGGGTTTGTCCAGGTAGACGGATATCTCAACTGCTTTTCCTTTTCCCGTGACCACGACACGCGAATCGAAGTCGTAATCCTCGTAGCGCAGGCCTACTTCAATCAAATTGTCCTCTGCGTTTACTTTCCGTGATGTGGTAGTGGGCACCAAATCCCATTGTTCAGGAGTGTTGGAGAGCCTTATGGCACCGCCTTGTGCAGTGCGTACGCCGTGGTGGATGAGTTCGATGCCGGAGTTCTTTTCGTCGTTGAAGCCTCCGGTGAATTGGTTGCTGTAAACGAGGACATTGACACCTTGGGTCTCGAAGTACTCAAGTTCATTCAGCCTCAAATTCGGGCCACTCACGTGGCTGCAAGCCGTAATCCATAGCACATGGAATGCCAATAATGCTTTTCTCATTTTGTTTTTAGGTATTAAGGTGGATTTGTGTTTCTTTATAAAATAGCGGAAACATGCCACGCTATTTGGGATAAAGATAGTATTTAGAACAATCAATGCCTTGTTCTTATGAGAAGATTTATGCTTTTTTTATTCTTTCTGAAGGGAATTTCCGTTTGGAAAGGAGGATGCAAAAAAGTTCCACCCCGGAATGCAGCAAGCATTCCGGGGTGGAACATATTCATATCCGTTCGCTATAAGTGCGTGCAGGAGAGGGTTATTCCAACACCACCAGGTCCTTGCCTTCCATGACTGATTCGCCTGGCGTGACACAGATTTCCGAGACCCGTCCGGCACGGTCGGAGGTGATGTTGTTTTCCATCTTCATGGCATCCAGGATAACCACCGTGTCGCCGCGCTTGATTTCGTCGCCCGGTTTCACCTTCACGTCTACTATCACACCCGGAAGCGGGGCTTTCACGCCGTACTTCTTGGGTTTGTCAATTACGGCGGGCACTCCGGCGGGTTTCACTACTACGGGATGATGTGCCGGCTTTTCCGGTTCCGGCATCTTCACCGTGTAGCTTTCGCCGTTCACCGTAACGGTGGCCACATAGTTCTCGATTCCTTCCACGGCCACTTCATAATCGTTGCCGTTGATGTTATATTTGTATGTCTTCATTTGCTATTGTTTGCTTTAAAATTTGTGCTCAGGCAACTGGCGTTGCGTACGAAGTTTGGAGTTCCACTCAGTATCTGCATTTCCCAAAGTCAGGATACCGCTTTCCGGCACATGCATCGTGTAGCCCTGGTATTCGTGCAGGGCCAGTGTGATGGCCGCGTACACTTCATTCTGTTTCTGTTCCATGACAATTTCGTTTTGAAAGGGATTACAGAGGAATATTGCCATGCTTCTTGGCCGGATTGGTCAAGCTCTTGGTTTTCAACTGGGCCAAGGCGCGGATGACACGGAAGCGTGTATTGCGCGGTTCGATGACATCGTCGATATAACCGTATTTGGCAGCCTGGTACGGGTTGGTGAAGAGCTTGTTGTATTCGGCTTCTTTTTCGGCCAGGAAAGCTTTCGGGTCCTCAGCTTCCTTCGCGCCTTTGGCATAAAGCACGGCTACGGCACCTTCTGCTCCCATCACGGCAATCTCGGCCGACGGCCAAGCGTAGTTCAAGTCGCCGCGCAACTGTTTGCAGCTCATGACGATGTGCGAACCGCCGTAGCTCTTGCGCAAGGTTACCGTCACTTTGGGTACGGTGGCTTCGCCGTAAGCATACAGCAGCTTGGCACCATGCAGGATGACGGCATTGTACTCTTGTCCCGTCCCCGGCAAGAAGCCCGGCACGTCTACCAACGTGACCAAAGGTATGTTGAAGGCATCGCAGAAACGTACGAAACGTGCGCCCTTGCGGCTGGCATTGCAGTCGAGCACGCCTGCATAGCAGTTCGGTTGGTTGGCCACGATACCCACGCTCTGGCCGTTGAAGCGGGCAAAGCCTACGATGATGTTGCGGGCATAGTCTTTTTGAACCTCGAAAAACTCGCCATTGTCCACGATAGCCCCGATAACTTCGTACATGTCGTATGCTTTGTTCGGGTTGTCCGGAATGATTTCGTTCAGCGCGTCTTCCATACGGTCGATAGGGTCTGTGCATTCCATGCGCGGAGCTTCCTCCATGTTGTTCTGCGGGATGTAGCTCAACAGCGTGCGGATGGTGGCCAAGCCCTCTTCTTCCGTCTGGGCTGTGAAATGCGTCACTCCGGACTTGGTGGAGTGCACGCTTGCGCCGCCCAAGTCTTCTTGCGACACGTCTTCGCCCGTCACTGTCTTCACCACTTTCGGACCGGTGAGGAACATATAGGAAGTGCCCTCCATCATCAGCGTGAAGTCCGTTAGGGCGGGAGAATAGACCGCACCGCCGGCACAGGGGCCGAAGATACCCGAAATCTGAGGTATCACGCCCGAAGCCATGATGTTACGTTGGAATATCTCGGCAAATCCGCCCAAAGCGTTGATGCCTTCCTGGATACGTGCGCCGCCGGAATCGTTCAGGCCGATGCAGGGTGCGCCCATTTTCATGGCCTGGTCCATGACCTTGCAGATTTTTTCAGCCATCGTTTCCGACAGCGAACCGCCGTTGACGGTGAAGTCCTGTGCGAAAACATAAACCAACCGGCCGTCTATCGTGCCGCTACCAGTCACCACACCGTCGCCCAAGTACTGTTTCTTTTCCATGCCGAAGTTCGTACAGCGGTGCAGTTTGAACATATCCATTTCCTCGAAGCTGCCCGGGTCGAGCAGCATGTCGATGCGTTCACGAGCCGTGTACTTGCCTTTGGCATGCTGTTTTTCGATGGCTTTCTCGCCGCCTCCCATGCGTGCTTTGGCGCGCAATTCTACTAATTCCTTGATTTTTTCTGTTTGGACACTCATAATCTGTTTTATTTTCTGTTTCAAAAAGAAGGCTTTGAATTTCCTATCCCTAAAAAAACAAGCCACCAACGGAAGACTTTCATAGAAAGCGGTTCCGTTGGTGGTATCAGGTTCAAGGACGAGCCTTTATATGAAGTTCAATGATTGGATTGAATTTCACTTGGAGTTGTGTTAATGTTCACAAAGTTCGGTCAATACGCCGCATGTCGTTTTCGGATGCAGAAATGCGATTTGCAGTTTTTCCGCTCCGAGACGCGGTGCCTTGTCAATCAGACGGATGCCTTTTTCCTCACATTCAGCCAAGGCGTTGGCCACACCGTCTTCCACACAGAAAGCCACATGATGCACGCCGCGTCCGCCTTTTTCCAGGAACTTGGCGATGGCGCTGTCCGGGCTTGTAGGTTCGAGGAGTTCGATTTTTACTTCGCCCACTTTCAGGAAGGCTGTCTTTACCTTTTGGTCGGCTACCTCTTCCACAGCGTAGCACTTCAGTCCCAATACGTTTTCATAATAAGGCAGTGCGGCTTCGATGCTTTCCACTGCGATACCCAAATGTTCGATATGTGATATCTTCATGACATATAAATTTTAGTTGTTTGCACGTTATTGTGCGTTTACTGACTTGCAAAAGTACGCATTTTGCGGTGAAACAGGAAATAAATTCATGTTTTTTTGGCAGTAGCCGTTCCGGTGGTTACAATTCAATCAGTATACGTGCGTTGATTTGCCGTCCAGTCAGGTAGTTGGGCACGGCGTATTGTTGGTTGGTCACGTCCGTCACCCAATAGTATGAGCTTACGTTGCTGATGTCGAACAGGTTGAAGCAGTCCACGCCTAACCATACGTTGCGCAGGTAGCGGATGAATTTCTTTTGGTTGCGCCCGTCTTCGTTGTCCAACAACCGGTAGCTCATTCCGATGTCCACGCGTTTGTAGGCCGGGGCGCGGAATACCATGCGTTCCAATCCCGTGTGGGGAGGACCGAAAGGAAGTCCGTCGGCAATGCTGGCTTTCAGTGTCATCTTCCATCGCGTCGTACCGGGGAAGAAGTCGCTGAAGAAGAAGTTCAGGTTATAGCGTTGGTCGGTGGCTTGCGGGAAACTCTTGCCGTCCACTTTCTGCTGGGCTTTCATCAGGCTGAAGCTGATCCAGGAATCCGTACCTTCCACGAACTCCCCGAAGATTTTGAAGTCGATGCCTGTGGTGTATCCTGAAGCGATGTTGCCTCCGTAGTATACGATTTTCACGTTGTCCACATTGTAGGGTATCAGGTTGTTCAATGCCTTGTAATAGACTTCCGTGGTGAATTTGAAAGGACGGTTCATGAGCTTGAACTTGTAGTCTCCCCCTAATACGACTTGGAACGAACGCTGCGACTTGATGTCGCGGTTCAGGTGTACTTTGGTGGAGACACCGGTTGTCACAGTGTCTCGTAGTTCCTTGTAGAAAGGAGCCTGGTAATACAGTCCCGTGGCGATGCGGAATGTGAAATCTTCGTTGAAAGACGGGATGATGCCGAGCGAAACACGCGGACTGAACAGCCATTCCTTGTTCCAGCTCCAATAGCTTAACCGTGCCCCGTAATTAAGGGAAAATATGCCGTGTCTGTTAGTAAACCGCCAAGTGTCCTGACCGAAAAGTTCGAGGCGGTCGCTGCTGATGCGATTGGAGGATTTCAGGTTGTAAATCAGATCCAGACGGTTGCCCGTGTGGGGGATGGAATATCCGGCAGAGTCGCGCATCTCCCATTCGCGTGAGTTCTCTTTGATGATTTCGTGCTTCCATGTGAGTCCGGCTTGTATGTCGTGCCCTTTCGGTTTGTGAGAGAACAGGAGTTTCAGACTCTTCATGTTGGCATCTAAGTAGTTGCGGGCATGCTCCATGTAGGTGCCTACGCCTAATTGTTCGGTCGTGTTGGTCTCGTCGAGCCAGTATTGCCCTTGGATGTCGTATGTTTCCCTTTCCTTGGTGGCGAATGCCGAAGCCAAAAGGGAAAGCTTTGTGCGGTCGGTAAAGCTATGCGACAGGCTCAGTGTGCCGAATAGTGTACGGAAGAGGTCTTCTTCCTTTCCGTCAAAATATACGCGAAACGACTTGACATCCTGCATTGTGCCGAAATTGGTCTGTCGGTTCGTCGGCAGGAAGTCATATTGGTTTTGGGAGATGTTCCCGATGAAGTCCAGGCTCCATTTCCGGTTGGGCGACCAACTGATATAGGTCTGGTAGTCGAGGAAACGCGGGTTGTATTCTCCTTTGGTTTCCAACGACCCCAACATATATTGGTTAGTCTTGTAACGCACGCCGTGTGTCATACTGAAGTTCTTTTTGGCGTAACCTACATAGAGGCCGGCCCCTAAAAGGCTGGCCGAAACTGAAGTCTCGAATTTCTTGGGCTTCTTATAGGTGATGTCCAAAACAGACGACATCTTATCCCCGTATTTGGCATCGAAACCTCCGGCCGAGAAGTTGATGTTTTCCACCATGTCACTGTTGATGACGCTCAGTCCTTCCTGTTGTCCGGAACTGATAAGTAAGGGGCGGTATACTTCCACTCCATTGATATATACACTGTTTTCATCGAAACTCCCGCCTCTTACGTTGTATTGCGAACTCAACTCATTGTGTGTGCTGACTCCCGCTTGTGTGGCCACCAGTTCCTCTACGGCATTTCCGGTGGTGGAGGGCAGCCGTTTCAGGTTTTCGGCATTCAAGTGTTGGGTGGAATTCATTTGTCGCCGTACTTCCTTTACCGTTACTTCACCCATGTCGATACTTTGGGTTTGCATGGTGATGTTGAGCCGTAAACTACCTTTGGGACGGACCAGTGTCTTTTTCTTGGTTACGTAACCTATCATGCTGAACGACACGGTCACGGTGTCGGCAGTGGAGAATTCCAGTTGGTAACGCCCTTGCAGGTCTGTGGTAGTACCTGCGGCCTGGCCGTCTACTTTTACTACGGCAAAAAGCACCGGGTTTTGTTCATCGTCGATGACCCTTCCCGACAGTTTTACTTTGTCTTGGGCGGCCACGCGCAAGGCCATAAGGGCCAGCAGGAAAAGGCAGGATATGGATTTGAAAAGTCTTGTCTTCACTTCGTTGTCTGTCTACTTACACTTTTTAAATAACGCAAAAATACGCTTTTTTGTATAAAGAACCGTCGATTTATTTGGTGAAACTGTCGATTCCGTCTGGATTTCTTTTCTCCGTAATAGGGAAATCATGTATCTTTGCGCAGTGACATGATAATAAATATAGGATAAGGAAATGGAAAAGTTTAGCGAGCTGATTCGCATCCGTCGTAGCATGCGGAAGTTTACGGAAGAAGAGTTGACCCAAGACGAGGTGGTGGCATTGTTGCGTGCGGCGTTGATATCCCCTTCTTCCAAGGGAGTGCGTCCTTGGGAGTTCGTGGTTGTGGACAATAAGGATTTGTTGCAGCAACTGGCGCATTGCAAGGAGCACGGAGCCGAGTTGATAGAAGGTGCTCCCTTGGCGGTGGTCATCTTGGCCGATCCGACGCAGAGCGACGTGTGGGTGGAAGACGCTTCGGTGGCTACGACCATGATGCTGTTGCAGTCTGAAGATTTGGGTCTGGGTGCTTGTTGGGTACAGATCCGGAACCGTACAATGGCGGATGGAAAACCTGCGGAGGAGATGGTGCGGGCCATTTTGCATGTCCCGGAGCATTTAAGGGTGCTTTCCATCGTGGCTGTGGGCCATAAGGGAATGGAACGCAAACCGTTTAATGAAGACCGGTTGCAGTGGGAAAAAGTGCATATCAATACCTTTGACGCGCCGGAAGAATGAAAATTGTCTGGATTGGTGCCGGAAATTTGGCTACGCGGTTGGGACTGGCTCTGCACGGTGCAGGCCATGAAACGTTGCAGGTCTTCAGCCGTACGATGGCTTCCGCTGAAGCTTTGGCCGTACGTTTGGGATGTCCGGCGACGGATGACCTTGATGCCGTGGTGCCGGGTGCGGATGTGTATATCTTCTCCGTGAAAGATGGAGTGTTAGAGGGCTTGGTGTCCCGTATCGCTCCCCGGATAGGAGATGCCTTGTGCCTGCATACGGCCGGGAGCATGCCGATGGATGTTTTCCGTGGACATGTCCGGCGTTATGGCGTGTTATATCCCATGCAGACGTTTTCTAAAGATTGCCCGGTGGATTTCAAGGAGATTCCGGTTTTTGTGGAAGCATCCGCCCCCGACTCGCTTGCACAGACGGAACAGTTGGCGCGTTCTGTTTCGGACAGGGTGGAGGAGATGAGTACGGAAAGACGCCGCTGTCTCCATTTGGCGGCAGTATTTGCTTGCAATTTTGTGAATCATTGTTACGCTTTGGCTGCGGACTTGTTGGGTCGGGACGACATACCGTTCGATGTAATGTGGCCTTTGATAGACGAGACGGCGCGGAAGGTACATCGTCTTCCGCCCGTGGAGGCGCAAACGGGGCCGGCCGTGCGCTATGACCGGAATGTGATAGAACGTCAATGTGCCATGCTCGATGGAGAGCCTGAATGGAAAGCAATCTATGAAATGATGAGCCGGAGCATCCATGCTCTGGCCTTGAGGAATGAAGCGGAAAGGAAGGAAATAAATGATTAATTACGAATTAAAAAAGATAAAGGCGTTGGTTTTCGACGTGGACGGCGTGCTGAGTGCCGAGACCATCACCTTGCATCCCGGAGGGGAGCCGATGCGTTCGGTCAATATCAAAGACGGGTATGCCTTGCAGTTGGCTGTCAAGTCGGGCTTGCATGTGGCCATTATCACCGGCGGGCGTACCGAATCGGTGCGTAAACGGTATGAGGGACTGGGTATTCCGGACGTGCATTTGGGATGTGCCGTGAAGATAAAGACGTACGAAGCCTTTTTGGATCGTTATGGATTGCGGGACGAGGAAGTGCTTTACATGGGTGATGATATCCCCGATTATGAAGTCATGCAGCGTTGCGGCTGTCCTTGTGCGCCGGCCGACGCAGCTCCGGAAATCAAGGCTTTGGCGGTTTATATCTCCCATTTGAAAGGAGGATATGGATGCGGGCGCGACGTGATAGAACAGGTATTGAAGGCGCAAGGATTATGGCTGAAGGATGAAAAGGCTTTTGGTTGGTAGTAAAACAATGGAGAATATGTTGGAGAACTTGAAGAAATACCGTCTGGTCTTGGCCAGCAATTCCCCGCGCCGTAAAGAGCTTTTGGCGGGGTTGGATGTGGATTATGAAGTGAGAGTGTTGCCAGGCATCGACGAGTCTTATCCGGACGGGTTGTCGGGGGAAGAAATCCCGCAGTACATTTCCCGCAAGAAAGCGGAAGCGTATGAAGCTATTATGCAGCCGGACGAGTTGATTATCACGGCTGACACGATAGTCTGGACGGACAGGAAGGTTCTGGGCAAGCCGAAAGACGAGGCCGAAGCCAAGGACATGTTGCGCCGCCTGTCCGGACGTACGCATCAGGTGATAACCGGAGTGACACTGGTAACAGCCGGAAAGAAAAAGACTTTTGCGACGGTCAGTGAAGTGACTTTCGACGAGTTGTCGGATGAAGAGATAGCGTATTATGTGGCGCACTACCGTCCGTTGGATAAAGCCGGGGCATACGGCATTCAGGAGTGGATAGGTTATGTGGGAGTATCTTCCCTCAGCGGTTCTTATTTCAATGTCATGGGATTGCCGGTGCAACGTTTATATAAGGAATTAAAAACATTATAAAAAAGATAAAGAGACGAATGGAAATGAAATCTTTGATGCGTCTGGCATGTCTGGGTGCGGTGGCTATGACTTTTGTAGCTTGTGAAGAAGACAAGCATATTTGTACTTTACCGTCGTTTGCCGGTTTCCGCATTGAACCTACGGTATGGAATGCGGGAGATTCGGTTACGATTACGGCAGTACAGCAAAGTCTGGGGGATTTATTGTATAAGGCTGAATACCATTGGAGTGTGGAATGTACGGATACGACTTTCACTAAAGATTATAATGTGGTGTATGATGCAGATAAATCCAATCCATATATTGGTATCCGGCTTCCGGACGATTTTCGCGGTAGAATGGCCAAAATAAACTTTAGCGTTCAGTATAGTTATTCGGCTACGGCTCCGCAATCGGCACCGAGTGGCTCCAACAGCGGACAATCAGGCCTTTACGGTAGTATTACGACTACGGCTGCCAGTCAACTTTATGGTACGGGGCGTGGCTCATACACTCTTTCTTGGTGATAGCCCGGTGGAAAGGATTTGATTTTAGATAGCGATGGAAAGGATTTTATTCGTTTGCCTCGGAAATATCTGCCGGTCTCCGGCTGCCGAAGAAGTCATGCGGAAGTTGGTGAGTGATGCCGGTTTGGAGCATGAGTTCTTCTTGGATTCCGCCGGTTTGATAGACTATCATGAAGGGGAACCCGCCGATGCCCGTATGCGGGCACACGCTGCCCGCCGGGGGTATCATATCACCCATCTCTCGCGCCCGGTGCGGTATGACGATTTCTTTGATTTCGATTGGATTGTAGGAATGGACGACCGTAATATCAGTAAGTTGAAGTCTTTGGCACCCGGATTGGAAGAAGAAAAGAAAGTCGTGCGCATGACGGACTATTGTCGGCTGAAAGTAGTAGACCATGTGCCCGACCCTTACTATGGAGGCGACAGCGGATTCGAGAATGTGCTCGACATACTGGAAGATGCCTGTGCCGGTTTGTTGGATACGTTGCGTGGTGCCCGTTAGTGGGTATGCAACGTGTCCCACATCCGTTTGTAATCTTCGGCCAGTCCTCCTTCTCCTGTTTCTTTATATAAGGACGGGAGGTCATGGCCGGTTTTTTTCATAACTTCTACCACTTTGTCGAACGACACTTGGTGTGCCCCGTCAGTCAGCATGGCATACGAATTGGCATCCATGGCACGGGCGGCGGCATAGGCATTGCGCTCGATGCAGGGGATTTGCACCAAACCGCAAACGGGGTCGCAGGTCAGTCCCAAATGGTGTTCCAATCCCATTTCGGCTGCATATTCGATTTGTGCCGGTGTGCCTCCGAACAACTGGGCTGCGGCCGCAGCCGCCATGGCACAAGCTACGCCCACTTCGCCCTGACATCCTACTTCGGCACCCGATATGGAAGCATTGTTTTTTACGATGTTGCCAAACAGGCCGGCCGTGGCCAAAGCCTTGAGGATACGTTGGTCGCTGATGTGCCGAGATACAGAGAGGTGGTATAACACAGACGGCAGCACTCCGCACGAGCCGCAGGTGGGGGCTGTGACTATTTTTCCGCCTCCGGCATTCTCTTCGCTCACGGCAAGGGCGTATGCGAAAAGCAGTCCGCGGGTACGCATGGAATGTTGGTAGCCGTCGGCACGGACATAATAAGACGTAGCCTTCCTTCTCAATCCCAATGGGCCGGGCAACACGCCTTCGTGTTCCAGTCCGTTCCGTACGGCCTGTTGCATGGTGTTCCACACTTCTTCCAGATAATTCCAGATGTCTTTTCCCTCGCATTCCTCCACGTATTCCCAATAACTTTTTCCGGTGTGCATGCACCAGGCCAGGATTTCTGTGGCAGAGTTCATCGGGTATATTTCTTCAAACGTCAGGTTTTGTTTTCCCTCTTCACCCAGTGCTCCTCCACCGATGCTGAACACGGTCCAATCTTCCGTGATGTGCCCTTCTGGGTCGAATCCTTGGAACTTCATACCGTTCGGATGGTAGGGAAGGAAAGTTTTCGGCTTCCAGGTGATAGTAGTCCGTGGTTCGTCCAATACGTCGAGAATCGCTTTGTCCGTCATGTGTCCTTTTCCCGTAGCGGCCAGACTGCCGTAAAGGGTTACTTCGAAACGTATGGCCTTCGAGTTACGTTCCAAAAAGAGGGTGGCGGCTTTGCGCGGAGCCATGGTATGACTGCTCGACGGTCCGTAGCCGATACGGTATAGTTCTTTCAGAGTTATCATTGTAAGCGTTGTTTTTGTCTGCAAAGGTAGGGGAAAATCCCATATTATTTATTACTTTTGCCTGTATTTTAAAATGAAATGGATATGTTGACAGCTACGCGTAGGGAATGGAACGAATTATATGTGTTTTTCAACTTGTTGGCTCAGGGGGAGGTAGTCTTGGGTAACGAGGAGGGGCTACCTTCCGGCCGTGTGTTGCCTATTTTTCGGGTGACGCGGCAGGAGCATGACGGAGAGCGTCGTTATACGATGGAAGAGACCGACATCCATGTAGAAGGGGAACAGATGGACGAACGTTTTCCGCGTGAAGACTTCGGCACAGTGGCATCCATGATTCTCGATGCGCTGAAACGGGATCGGAACGAAGAGGTGGAGGCACCCGAAGGGGTAGAAGGTTTCCTCGACGCACTGAAGATTTATGATATGGAAGCCCGGACAGACGACCGTACCGATTTCTACATTACTTTTCATGATGACAGTTTCCCGCCCGTGGGATTCCGCATCTATTCCCGTCTTTGCGCCATGATGCCCTTGTTGGACGGTGGGCGGACGGCCAATCTGAAATTCGAGCAGGGAGGCATTCGTTTTTCCCAACCGGCGGTCAACAAAATCAATTATACGGAAGACCCGGACAATCCGAACGAGGTGGCGCGCCGTATGCTTTACATCGAGAGCATGGGCGGTGTGTTGAAATATAATGACGTGGCCGATAAAGTGTTCCGCAGTAACCTTTGCTTGATAGACCTCAACTTCTCCCGTGTGTTGGCCGAGATGGTGCGTTTGATGCATTTGGACAACATAAGCCGGGTGGACGAACTGACGGCACTTATAGAAGACCGGAACCCGCTGAAAATAAAGGAGGAATTGATCCGCAAGCACGGGTATTATCGTCATAAGATGAAAGAGTTCCTTTTGGCCGTGGCTTTGGGCTTGCGTCCGGCCAAGCAGTATGACGGTACGGATTCGGCTGTGGCGGGATTCGTGATGGTGGATGCGGAGGGACGTATGGTGGCCTATCGTAAGACGGAGCGTCAGGTCTTTGCCGATTTCCTGTTCACGCATACCCGTTTGGAGAAAGGGCATCCGGAAAAGGACAAGTACGGTTATTTGGAGCGTGAAAACCGTGCCTACTATTTGAAGTTGAACCTAAAGATAGGTTTTGTGAAGAAATGAAGATCAATCATGTGGCTATGTATGTGAGGGATTTGGAGGCGGTAAAGGATTTCTTTGTGCGTTTTTTCGATGCCGTTTCTAATGAAATGTACCATAATCCTCGGACTGGCTTGAAGAGTTATTTCCTTTCTTTCGAGGATGGAGCCAAATTGGAAATCATGTCTCGTCCGGATATGACGGAGGGGACAAAAGAACTTTGCCAGATTGGATATATCCATTTGGCATTCAGTGTAGGGAGTAAGGCACAAGTGGATAGGTTGACTTCCTCTCTGCAGGTTCAAGGATATGCCGTGTTAAGTGGGCCGCGTTTTACAGGCGATGGTTTTTATGAGAGTTGCGTGTTAGGACCGGAAGGTAATCAGATAGAGATTACGGAGTGATGCGATGTTCTCCGGATACCTTTTTAAAGGTCAGAATTCCCAATGAGTTCGAGAATCTGTATACCCTTTCCTTGGTTTTTGCAAAAACTCTGGGGTGGGAGTTGCGCCTAACTTCCATGCCTTCCATTGGGCTTTGTTCCTTTTTTAGTCCTTGAAATCGTTTTTGAAGTGAGTGACATTCTCTAATTTTTGGGGAATGCCGGACAAATCGTACTGGTCAATCTTCCGTCCTCCGATATGCAGTTGCTTTATCGTCAGTTCTTCGATGTCAGAGAAGATGGCAGAAGGTTCCGTTATGGGTTTTGCGAAATAAAGATTCTGCAACACCACTTTACGTATTGATGTGTGGTTGTCTTTAGAGGCCGGGATTAAAGCCCATGCCTTTGAAGCCGTCCAGAAAGAGCAGTTCTTGATTACCAGTTCGCCTTTCGCCGGCAAATCGGTTTTGTCGTAGAATTGGATTCTGATGTTTCCGCCCGCTTTTCTTCCTGCGATGGAATGGAAATTATCAAAGTAATAACCTTTTATGTTTTTTTCGCTTGAATTGTTCTGAGGTTTGCCGACCAGCACGTTTCCTCCGATACGTATGCAATGGGCTGTGCGTGTCCATCCGATGGCATTGTGGACACGGATATTTTCCGATCCGCCGTCGCGGCTCCATTTCATCCGGTCTTTGTTATAAACACCAGCTGCAGCAAACGTATGTCGTATTTCTGCCGGATTCTCGTTTGTGTTCACGAGATTGACGGAAGGGGTTTCCCGATAGGTACGTATTGGAAATTCGTTAGAAGGGTTATAATGGCCGGTTGCGAATGTATCGTCATTTCCCAACGTAATGGAACCGTTGACAGTGATGTTCTTTCCGCTTGACAGGTTGAGTCCGTCTATCCACCCGTGGTTATAAGGCGACAATCCTTTGATGTTGTTCAGCTCGATGTCCGTGGCATCATGTGTTTCCCAATTCCATTGTTGGCTGTCACGTATATATGTATCATTAAATGTGATATGGTTTGATTTCTTTATGACTGCACCTCCTTGGTGGGGAGTGTTCCGTGCATCTTTCCTGTCCATGGCGAAAGTAAAGCAGCCTTGCCCGTCGTGCATGCCACGGCCGGAAATGGTCACATAAGAGGAATTGGCGATGTAAATGGCAGGCTCATTAGATTCCCGGCATTCTTTCAAACGGTTGATCATAAGCGCATTTTCATCAGTGTAAACGAAAAGGGGTTTTCCTCCGTTTTTACGGTCGCCGTTCCAGTTGATGATGCGCAGTCCTGACCATAGGTAAGTTCCGGCCGGAATGTATAGCGTGTTGAGTTCCGGTGTGTTCTTGATTACTTCCAATGCCGCTTGCAGGGCATCCGAAACGTCATTCCGGCTTCTTTTTCTCATATTCGGAAACGCGACAATCCGGTCTGTATAGGGGACGAACACCCCCTTTTCGTAATTCCACGTGAACATTCTCCCGTCATTCAGGCTGGCATCCGTGACGCTTCCCGCAGGTCGGCATACTTGTCCGGATGTCTCCGTAATAGGGTTTTCCTTTAAATAGTTCTCTGCGAACTTCTTAAAATCAAGAACGTTGGGAGCTTTCGGCAAAGGGTGTTCGGTCAAGTCTTCCAAAGGATCGTTTATCAACGTAAGTTGCGGATTGGAAGTAGAAGCGTCCTGTGGGTCATTACCGTTGATGATGACTATGGCGTAGGGTAGTTCTTTGGCCATTTCGAATGTGACACTCCTTTTGTCAGGGCTGATTTTCAGCTTTTCTTGCGGGTAGAAGCGTACGGGGTGGATGGTTACGCTGTTGATTTCATTGTCTCCTTTCACATTGACTTCGATTTCGGGAGTCCGGCTGTTCGTGGCAAAACGGGCGACATCCATGTTGTGGCCTTGATTGCCAAAACCAGTATTGTCATAGCGGATTGCAGCAACTTTGGTATCTGCCACTTTTACATTAAAGCGTGCAGAGGCTACATCGTTTCTTACATGCGAAGGATAGGCTTCTCCGCCAAGGCCTGTTTCTGGAATGACAAACGGAGCGTATGGATGAACCGTTATGTTTTTGGGCTTTGCACAGATGGTTTGCCCTGTGAGTATGAATACAAACATCATCCACATGATGCTTACCGTTTTCTTTCTAATCATGACTTTCTTCATATTTTTAAATATCTGTTATTCACTGACTCTTTCATGTTTCCGCTGCAAAGGTATGGACTTATTTTGGAAGTGTATGGGACATTTTTTTCCAAATGATGGGACAAATCAACGTGAGTATGTATTATCTGTTTCCGATTTCCACACAACGGGTTTTCCGTCGGTTGTAATGCCTTCGGCCTCCACGGCTATTACCGTCTTCTTACTATTATTATATAGTCGGATGACGGCTTCTCCCTTATCGTTGAATTTCACTTTGGGTGTCCAGTAAAGTGTGCGTCGGTAGTCTTTGACATCGGGCATCGGCTTCTTGCTGTAATCGGGACTGTAGAACTCCGTACAGACGGAGTATCCTTTTGCGGCATACCGTCTGTCCCGGTAGGTGGGACGTACCCCGTCGTTGGGCAGAAGCCTGTAGTCTATGACCACCTCCGGTTGGTTTGTCTGGCTGTATTTCCAGCTTCCTTGTTCTCGTGGGACGTAATCGGTATAGATGTACAGCTTGTCCAGATGGCGGAGGCGGTGGTACTTTTTCATTTGTGCGTTAGACATGGACATGCCCGCTTCGGGCTCCCTCTTTTGTTCAGGCATAAAATCTAATATCTTTCCATCGTATTGTTCTTGCAGATAGAAATGCCTGTCCATGCCCATGTCTCCGAAAAATGCCGTGGCCACTTGCCTCGAAAATGTCCTCCAGTCGTGCATGCCGCAGTTCAGCCCATAGTCGGCTGCAAGGTTGAAGGCTTCGTAAGCATCCACGATCAAGGCCGGTTTGCTGTGGTCTAATTTTCTCAATCCTCCCCGTTTGCTCCTTACGGTGACAGTATTCAGTTTCCGTTCGGTGAAGCTTTCCCGGCTTGCGGAATCCTGCAAGGCAAATTTTTCCTCGAAAGCAGCATCCTGATAGTAACTGTATGGTTTGGGAAATACCGGGAAGAACGGGTCGAGCTTGACGTAGAACTCGGGGTAGGCTTGTTCGTCCATGAATCCTTTCCTTTTTCTTCTTCTTTGATATTTCTCGCTTTTTGTACTGTCCGAAGCACTTAGGAATAAAACGTAGTTGTCGTTGACGACAGCCGAAGGCATGTAGAACTTTCCGTTTTGTGTGGTTTGTGAAACATCCACGATGTCTCGGTCTTGTATGAACGAGGCGGACACGTTCACTTCCTTTTTCATCTTTTTAATGAGCGGACCATAGAGGTCTTGCAGGTTCAGGACTTTGGCGAGGGCGGGGTCTATCCCCCCTTTTTTACTATAGTCTTGTGCCGTGGTATAAATTGCTGCCGCGTTAGCTATGGCGGGTATGTACGCGGACTCACCGTAGTTCGTTTCCTCCAAGAGCGAATAGGTTTGGTGCACGCTTCCGCAGAGTGTCTGAATCTTTTCCGGCAGGAACTCGAACTGCGTTTTTTCCACTCCGGCCATCATTTTCCAATCATGT
>ERZ860264.568-NODE-568-length-32324-cov-10.050637_pt1 | contig 32324 bp, 23 predicted proteins | sample MGYA00509980_ERZ860264 | MGnify/ENA primary metagenome ERZ860264 (study PRJEB30046, sample SAMN00715212) | human gut metagenome | study: EMG produced TPA metagenomics assembly of the A metagenome-wide association study of gut microbiota in type 2... | reverse complement strand
AGCCGATGTGTTCGGGTACGGTGCAGAAGCCGTCATACTTGGGAACGCTGCCGATGTAGTCCTTGCCGTAGTCTTGGCGCAGGGTTTCGTTGTTCCATGCTATGCGTTTCCTTACATACCCTCCGTTCAGTTTGGGCTGCTCCACAATCTTGTAAAGCGTAGTCCCCACTCGGATGAATTCCTCCTTTGCCATGCCACCATCCGATGGCGGTCTGTGGCTGTCTTGTTGTTTGTTAGCTGACATAATCAAATGGTTTTAAGTTTGAAAAATACCAGCTACAAAAGTATAAGCATTTATCGGATAAGTTGTTACGCAAAACGCGGCAGAACGGTGACAAATAGCCCCCGAAGAAAAAACTTTCAATGGTTTGGAACGGAAGTCGGGCAGGACAGACGAAAAAACTCCCAAAAAACGAATGTGGGGATTACGCTTTTCGGGAGAAAAAATTGGAGTTCCTGTTGATATGTCGGTCAGATTATATGCTGACACGCTGGCTTGATTACTCTATTCGTGACTGAATGAATGGATTCCGTCAGTCGTGCAACCAATTCAGCTACGAGAAGTATTCGGCTTTGGCTATGCCGTTGGTGTTCAGCGAAAAGAAGATGCTTGTTTTCTCTTTTCGCAAGTACAGTCTTTCAAGAACGGCATTGCGCACCTGCTTCGCACTGTATGTGCCGATACGGAACGCAAGGGCGATTATCGTTTCAAGGCTGTAAACCTCCATGCTGCACTTGTCGGACAGTCGGATGGTATGCCTTATCTCACACTCATTCAGAATGCCGTTCTTGCAGAGTGTCTTTATCCCTGCCCTGATAGTCGGGGCGGTTACATTGAACAACTCGCAAAGCTCCCACTCACTCATGGCGGTTGCCTGTATATCTTTCGGCATAACTACATTGCCGAACTCGTTCATTGTTATGATGTTTCTTTCCTCTTTCATTATCGTTTGATTTAAGGGTTACTGAATGGCATTGCAAATGTTCTTTTCCATATCCTCCAGTTTGTGCGACAATGTTTCCATATCCTGACTAATCTTTTGGGCTGTGATTTTTGCGTAAATTTGGGTCGTTTTTATGTTGGTATGTCCCAAAAGTCGGCTGACGGTTTCAATGGGTACTCCGTTGGATAACAGCACAGTGGTCGCTGCCGAATGTCTTGCTACATGATAGGTCAAGTGGACTTTTATACCGCACAACTTGGCAATGGCTTTCAGCTTCTTGTTGCAAGTCGTGTTACTCGGCATGGGGAATACTTTATTATCTCTTGTCATACCCCTGTACTTCTCTATTATCTTTCGGGGAACATCCAACAATCGGATATTGGATTCCGTGTTAGTTTTCTTTCTTCGGGTGATAATCCACAGATTTCCGTCAAAGAATGTTTGCAGGTTGTCTTCCGTAAGGTTCTTGACATCGGAATATGCCAAACCTGTAAAGGTGGAGAACAGAAATAAATCCCTGACAAGCTCGTGTGTCTTGTCGGGCATATCGGTGTTCATCATTGTGTGTATCTCCTCTCTCGTAATATACCCTCTGTCCACGCTTTCGGGAGAGTTGATGTACCCTGCAAAGGGATTGAACGGCAGACGACCGTCATTCCTCGCTATGGAAATAATGTGTTTCAGCACAATCATGTAGCCCCAAATGGTATTGGTGCGGCATTTTTTCTCAGTACGCAGGAAATACTCGAAGTCGTTGATGAACGAGAGGTTCAACTCTTTTAACGGAATATCTTCACGCTTGTAGGTATGGGGTAGGAACTCACGGATGTGCTTGCAGACGGTAACATAACGTCGGAATGTTCCTTTTGCCCTGCTGTGTCCCACTTTCTTGGCAAATTCGCTGTTGTGTTGTTCAAACAGTTTTAGCAAGGTTTCCTGTTTGATACCGATGCCGAGATAGGCATCTTTCAACTTGGCAGCAGTGACATAACCGTCCGTCTGCATCAACTCTTGATAACGGCGGTTTATCTCCACTCTGATTTTGTCAACGGCACGGTTGATTCTTTGCGCTTCGGCACTCTTACCCGAAGCACGGTTGTTCTTCACGTCCCACAGGCGCAAGGGAACATCCATCTTGCAACTGAACTGCTTAATCTCTCCGTCCACCGTAATGCGACACATCAAAGGCAGGTTGCCGTTGGGTTTCTCACTGCCTTTCTTCACGTAGAACAATACCTTAAATGTACTTCTCATAACTCACTTTTTTTTGGTTACAAAATTAATTCATAGTGAGTTACCGACAGATACGACACATAACGCCAAACGATGCAAAATTTAGGTTTCGCAAGAAATTTGCATCATCGCACGGGTAATGATAAAGTAACTGAACTTTTGCTGCGTTTGTCCATATTCTGTCTCTTCTTGGCTTTTGAACAAGAGAAAAATATAGCGTAACGAACGCTTTTTCAGTCTGTTCGCTACGCTTTACTCAAATTTGCTATTCCGTTAGGTGTTTATTTTAAGACTTCAAATTTCTCTTCAAGTTTAAATTCACGACGGCGTAGGAGAGAAATGCCACAATGGCAACAGGAAACAGCAGACTGTAGGTCATGGTCACCTCAACGGTAATAAACGTGGCCATGAGCGGCGCACGCACTATTCCCGCCATAGCCCCGGCCATGCAGACGTACGCTATCTGTGAGGGGGGAAGCGGGCATCCCAAAGCTCCCAGCCCCATGGCCGACAGAGTCCCGGCCATACATCCCGCAAAGAGGGTAGGAGCGAAAGTGCCGGCCACTCCGCCCGTATAGTTGGTGGTGTACACCGCCGCTCCTTTCACCAGCAGGATTCCTGCAAGCATCAGGACAATGGCCCACTGCCCGGACACCCCGCTCAAAGGGCTGTAGTCCAACACACTGTGCAGGTCCCCTGCCAACATCTTCTGCAAGGCGACGTAACCCTCGCCGAAAAGGGCCGGCATACAGAAAATCAGGAGCCCGAGAAATATGCCGCCCCCCAATTCCCGCACCAGAGGGGTAGCCACGGACATCCAGCGCCGGCTCATGTAAAGGCCGCTACCGTTGTACCAACGGCAATAAAGGCCCATAAAGACACCGACAGGAAGCAGCCACCATAAAGCGCTGTAATCAAAATCGGTGACGGCATTGGCCCAGACCAGACCCGGAGTCATGCCGGAAAGCAGGCAAGCGGTAAACGCCCCTACGAGACAGCAAGCCACAAGTCCGAGTAGCGGAACAGCGGTAAGCTGCATGCCCAACACCTCAAGTACGAAGAATACACCCGCCAAGGGAGCCTTGAAGATGGCCGATATTCCGGCCGCCGCTCCGAACCCCACCATTATGCGGGTCATGCCGGGAGCAAGCCTGAAAAAACGTGCCGTGTTGCTCCCCATAGCCGCTCCGGCATAAGCTATCGGTCCCTCGGCACCCGCAGAGCCTCCCAGGCCCACAGTGACGGCACACCCGAGGATGGGCTGATAGGCCAACTGATGAGGCAGAGCGTAATGCCCTGCGCGCAGGGCGCGTCTCAACCTATCGGTGCCTCGGCTCACATCGCGCCGGAACAGGCGCCGCTGCATCCACCCGCAAATCACAAGCCCCGACAGCGGACATACCAGCAACTCCCAGTTGAAGCCCCCTTCGGTTAGTCTTGAAGTCAGAGAGGAGGATAAAATGCGTATCAGGTATTTCATGACCCAGGCTCCGACGCCACAGACCATGCCGGTGAGTACACACGCAAGCAACACACGCGAGCGCTCCGACAGGTGTCTCTGACACAAGCCGGCGACATCAGCCGAGAATTTATATATGACCGGCCTCAAATATGTCCTGTAAAATATCATCCCGGGTAGAGATTTTTTATATGAGAATATAACACCTGCAGGAACGGGTGTGTTCAAAAGTCTAAAAAAGATGCAGAGATAAACATTTGAATATCAACTGAATTTCAAAACAGGCTTAAAAAACGGCAAAAATAATGACAAAAAAATTTGGCGGGATGAGAAAAACACACTAACTTTGCACTCGCAATCGGGAAGCAAGCGAGCTTCACCCCGCCGAAAGCAAATGAATGGTGCGTTAGTTCAGCTGGTTAGAATACATGCCTGTCACGCATGGGGTCACGGGTTCGAGTCCCGTACGCACCGCCGAGGAGAGAGGAAAGAGCAACATGGTAAACTTCGGTTTCCGGTTGCTCTTTTTTTGTGTCTCGGAGGCTATTGCTTGGTGGTTTGCGAGATTTTTACGAAATTTGCACCAAATGGCTAAAATAGGTGATACCGTCCGTTATTTGAATGCCGTGGGCGGCGGCAAGATTGTCCGCATAGACGGACGTATGGCATACGTGGATGAGGATGGCTTCGAGACCCCCGTGCTCCTCTCCGAACTCGTAGTGGTGCTACCCGCCGGACATGAGTCCCATGCCGGCGCAGGCAGACTGATGTTTGACCAGAAAGCAGTAGACGCCGTCAAGGCGCGCGACGTACAGGAGCGTAAGGCTGAGGAGCTGACAAAGGAGCTGAAACCCGAACCCCCGAAGCCCCTCCCCGTGGAGGAAACCAAACATGGAGAGAAACTCAACCTCGTGCTGGCATTTGAACCTCAGGATGTGAAACACCTCAGCGAGACCCGGTTCACCGCCTCTCTGGTCAACGACTCCAACTATTTTCTCTCCTTCGCCTTCCTGAGCTACCGGGAACATGAGTGGAGCGTGATATATGAGGGCTCTGTGGAGCCGAACATGGTCGTGGACCTCGCCACCTTCGGCCACGCGGACCTCGGACAGTTCGAAAAGTTCGCCCTCCAGGCTTTCGCGTTCAAGCGCGACAAAGATTTCGAACTGAAGCCGGCCATCAGCTGCGAGCGCAAGATTGACCTCAAGAAATTCTATAAGCTGCATTGTTTCAGGCCGGGCATCTATTTCGACACTCCGGTGTTGGAGGTGCCTCTGGTGCGTGACGACATGGCCGTACAGGTGCCTGTGGCGGATGCCGTGGCACTGCGTCAGTCTATGGGTGGAGCCCCCGTGCCCGACACTCACCGGCTGACCGAAAAATATGCCAAGGAGCGCGGGAGCAAGCGCCAAAAGCGCAACGACGCCGACAATCCGCACAAACTGCTGCCTCTGATTGAAGTGGACCTGCATATAGACGAGCTGGTGGATACCACCGCCGGTATGGACAACAAGGCTATGCTGGACTTGCAACTCGACACCGTGCGCCGGACCATGAAGTCCAATGCCAAGCGCCTGGGACAGAAAATCGTCTTTATCCACGGCAAGGGAGACGGGGTGCTTCGCGAGGCTGTGCGCTCTCTGCTAAGACGCGAATACGGCGCTTGCGAATTGCAGGATGCCTCTTTCCGCGAATATGGGTTCGGAGCGACATTGGTAACTGTAAGACAATCCGCCAAATGAGTGCGAAGAACGAAGTATGGTGGACAGCACCGGCTGTGAGCGACGACGGACGGACTGTCCTGGTCTCGGGCCGCGACTGCATGGACGAGGCCATGGCCTCGGGCAAGTATCAGGACCGTGTGGAGCTGACATGGGCTTACGCCCCTACTCCGGATGGACTGCCGGATACGCCTGTCGCCGAGCTGATGGAGCAGGCCGACAACGCCCTGCGCGAGGCTCTGAAGAAGGAGAAAGGTTGCCTCCTGACCGGTGTCTACACCGGCGCCGGAGAGCGCAACTGGGTCTTTTATGTAAAACGCACCGGCATTTTCCAGTCCATGCTCAACCGCGCCTGGGCCGACCTCCCGTTGCTTCCCGTCAGCATCTCCGCAGAGAAGGACCCTGGCTGGGAGGAATACCGCGAAATGAGAGACGCGACATATATACCCGACGGCGAATGAGACTTTTGCACTTTTACATACTAAGCCTGCTGGGGTTCCTCCTGCTACCCTCCTGCGGCAAGAACGAGTTCACACTCTCCGGCTCCCTGAGCGACTCCCGGGGTAAGACACTGCGCGTCATATACCGCGCCGCAGACAAGAAGCGCTCTTTCATAGAAGACAATCCTGTACCGCTGGAGGCCGACGGTGCCTTCTCGATGAAGGGAATAGTGGTTTTTCCTACTGTGCTTTGGGTCACGGATATGCAGACGGGCGAGCTGCTGCTCCCCATCTATGCCGAGCGTGGCGACGAACTCACCCTCTCCGGCAAGTACTCCGAACCGTGGGGATGGACCGTGAATGGCAACAAGGTGATGGAGCGATACTCGGAATGGGCCAAAGCCAATGCCCCGGCCCTGAAGTCGGGAAACACGGCTAAAATCAATGCCGCCATAGCCGGATATGTAAGCGAGAACCCGGACAGCCGCACCGCCGCGTTCCTGCTCTTGACCCGATTCGATATACGGGACCACGAGGCGCAATACAAGAGCCTGCTCGCCAAGTTGGACATGGACGAGGATGACCTCAAGGAGATGCAGGAGGCGTGTATGGCCGTGCAGACAGCCAGTGTGCCGCAGGTGCCGAAGAAGTTCTCCATGAGGCTGCCGGGAACTGCAGACTCGCTGATGAACGTAGACATCGCCGGTGCCTCACGCACCCTGGTTTACTTTTGGAACGACTCCCCCACCGGCGAGGAAAGCAGCCTAATCGAGTCCCTGGATGCCGACACCGCACGCCGATGCGTAAGCATCTTCATGGACTCAGACACCGTACGCTGGCACAACATAATCAAGAACGACAAGGCCCTGAAGACAACCCGCCCCTACCGCGCCCTCGGCGCCGAGGCCAACCCTCAGGTCAAGGCAATGGGAGTGACACGCACACCCTATATGATTGTCGTCGACTCCGCCGGCAAAATCCTGTACCACGGCTCCGGCGCTGCCGAAGCCCGTTCTTCACTCTTCAAATAACCGTCTTCTCCCCTATGCTGACTAAAATCTGTTCGTCCGCCGTACATGGCATCGAAGCCTTCCCCGTCACCGTCGAGACCCTTGCGGAACGCGGCACCATCTTCACGATAGTGGGTCTGCCGGACACCGCTATCAAGGAGAGCCAGACGCGCATAGTCTCGGCCATGAAATCCTGCGGTCTCAACTTCCCGCATACCCGCCTCACCATCAACCTCTCCCCGGCGGACGTCAAGAAAGAGGGCGCGGCTTTCGACCTGCCCATGGCCATAGGTATTCTCACTGCCGGCGAACAGATTCACGTAGAGGGACTTGACACATACATGATTGCCGGAGAGCTGAGCCTGGACGGCTCGGTGCAGCCGGTGCGCGGCATCCTTCCGATGGCCATAAAGGCCCGGCAGATGGGGCTGAAGCGCATGATTGTACCTGCCGCAAACGCCACAGAGGCCGCTGTGGTAAACGATGTGGAAGTGTTTGGCGTCGAGACCTTGCGCGAGGCCACAGACCTGCTCATCGGAGCCGGAGGCCCGCAGCCCACTGTAGTGGATACCAGGCGCGAATTTCATAAAAACGCCGAAAACCATGACATGGATTTCTCTGACGTAAAAGGCCAGGAAATGGTGAAACGCGCCTTCGAGGTGGCATGCGCGGGCGGCCACAACATCCTATTGGTAGGCAGCCCCGGCTCCGGCAAGAGCATGATGGCCAAACGCCTGCCCACCATACTGCCTCCCCTCAGTCTTCAGGAAGCGTTGGAGACCACCAAGATACACTCCGTGGCCGGACGCCTGAAACGCGGTTCCATGCTCATGACCAGCCGCCCCTTCCGTGCCCCGCACCACACCATAAGCCCCGTGGCATTGGTGGGCGGAGGCTCCAACCCTCAGCCGGGAGAAATTTCCCTGGCAAACAATGGAATCCTTTTCCTTGACGAATTTCCGGAGTTCAGCCGCCAGGTATTGGAAGTGCTGCGTCAACCCCTGGAGGACAGGAAAATAACCATTTCAAGAGCGAAATACACCGTAGACTATCCGGCATCCTTCATGCTCGTGGCAAGCATGAACCCCTGTCCCTGCGGATATTACGGACACCCCACGCGCCCCTGCACCTGCGCGCCCGGAGCCGTGGCCCGATACATGAACCGCATCTCCGGTCCGCTGCTTGACCGTATAGACATACAGGTGGAAATACAGCCCGTGCCTTTCGAGCATATCGCCTCGCAGGCACCTGCAGAGAGCAGCGCCTCCATCCGCGCCCGAGTAGTAGCAGCCCGCGCCATACAGCAGAAACGCTTCGCCGGCGAACCGGGCATCTACTGCAACGCGCAAATGAACACCCGACTGCTCCGGCAGCACGCCTGGCCCGACGCCCAAGGACTTGAACGTCTGCGCAAAGCCATGGAGCGCAACGACATGAGCGCGCGCGCCTTCGACCGCATACTCCGCGTAGCCCGCACAATAGCCGACCTGGACAACTCAGAACAAGTCCTGCCGGCCCACATAGCCGAAGCCATAGGCTACCGCAACCTCGACCGCTCATCCTACGGCACCGCCTTCTGACTCCAAGCGGAGCTAAAGCCCCGCTTCACTCCTCCCAAAAAAGAAAAGGTTGGCGGTATTGGGAATTATTGCTAAATTTGCGAAAAAATTTATTATCCGGCAGCGTTCAATTTACAGGACCTGCTTTAACTGATATCATGAAAAAGATTGTTATGGTGACGGGCGCCACCAGCGGCATTGGCCGCGCTTGCGCCCTGAAATTCGGCAAAGCCGGCTATAGGGTGATTATCACGGGGCGTAGGGCCGATGCCCTCGCGGATTTGTCTGCCGAACTGGCCGATACGGGCGTGGAGAGTCTGGTGCTCGTGTTTGACGTGCGCGACCGTAAACTTGCCGAGATGTCGGTGAGAAGCCTTCCGCAGGACTGGAGGGAAATTGACGTACTCGTGAACAACGCGGGTCTTGCCCTCGGTCTTGAACCTGAGTATGAGGGGGATTTCGATGACTGGGACACTATGGTCGACACCAATATCAAGGGCCTGCTCACGACACGTCTGATTGTGCCCGGTATGGTGAAACGTAACAGGGGACAGATTATAAATATCGGTTCTGTGGCCGGCGATGCCGCTTACGCCGGAGGCAATGTATACTGCGCCACCAAGGCGGCGGTAAAGACCATTACCGACGGTCTCCGTATAGACGTGGCCGACACCGCGCTGAGGGTCACCAACATAAAGCCAGGTCTCGTGGAGACTAATTTCAGCCGCACCCGCTTCCACGGTGACACCGAGCGCGCCGACAACGTCTACAAGGGAATCAAACCGCTCACCGGCGATGACATAGCCGACGTGGCTGTCTATGCGGCCGAGGCTCCGGCCCATGTGCAGATTGCCGAGGTGCTGGTGCTCGCCACACACCAGGGTTCCGGCTCTGTAATAGTCAGGAAATAAAATGCTATTGTCTACATTTTTTAAAGCGCATCGCGAATCATAGGGATTCTCACCTCCTATTCATACAATACCTAAATCCAATATGACTAAACTTACAATTAACGCCTCTAAACTGGTATTTGCCGCCTCTTTGGCTCTGCTGCCTGTTTCGTTGGCGGCTGCCGGCAACAAGCCTGTGGCTCCGGTCAAGAACGGCGGCATATCTACAGAGATGCTCGGTCGTCTCAAGTCCGCTTATAAGGCAGACGGCTCCACCAAGGCTTTGCGTAATGCTTTGGCAGGCAATGACATCAACAAGATTGCCGTCAACGCCGACAACCGTAACGGTCTGGACACCCACTTCTCCCACCGTGTGCCCAGCAAGGGCATCACGGACCAGAAGAGCAGCGGACGCTGCTGGCTGTTTACCGGGCTAAATGTGCTGCGCTCTCAGATGATGCGCGACAATGACCTCAAGGAACTCAAGCTCTCTCAGAATTACAACTTCTTCTATGACCAGCTTGAGAAGGCGAATCTCTTCCTTCAGGGCGTGATAGATTACGCCGACCGCCCTATGGACGACAGAATGGTGGACTGGCTGTTCCGCAATCCTCTCAACGACGGCGGTCAATTCACCGGCCTGTCCGAGAACGTCACGAAATATGGCGTGGTGCCCGACGGGGTGATGCTCGAGACTTACAGCAGCAACAACACTGCCCGAATGAATAGCCTTATCTCGCTCAAACTGCGCGAGGATGGCCTGGAACTCCGCAAAATGAAGGCCTCCGGCGCTTCGAAAGAGAAGCTGGCCCGCCGCAAAGAGGAGATGCTCGGCAACGTCTACCGTATGCTCGCGCTCACCCTCGGCGAGCCGCCCGCACAGTTCACCTGGTCCCGTTTCGACTCCAAGGGTGACCTTGTGTCAACCAAAACCTACACTCCCCAGTCTTTCTATCAGGAGTTCGCAGGAAACGACCTCCGCGACAACTACGTGATGCTGATGAACGACCCCTCCAGGGAGTATTACAAGATGTATGAGATAGACTACGACCGCCACGAATACGACGGCCCCAACTGGACATACCTCAACCTCCCCACAGAGGAAATCAAGAAGATGGCCATAGAGTCCATCAAGGACAGCACCGCAATGTATTTCTCTTGCGATGTAGGCAAATTCCTTGACCGTGACAAAGGTGTGCTTGACCCTTCGAATTTCGACTATTCGGAGCTGATGGGCACTCAGTTCGGCATGAACAAGGCTGACCGCATACGCACCCACGCGAGCGCCTCTTCCCACGCCATGACATTGGTGGCAGTCGACCTTGACGAGAATGGGACTCCCCGCAAATGGATGGTCGAGAACAGCTGGGGCGACGGGCCTAACGACGGCCACCTCATCCTCACCGACCCCTGGTTTGACGAGTATATGTTCCGTCTGGTGGTGGAGCGCAAATATGTGCCTGAGAATCTGGCAAAACTTCTGAACCAGAAGCCTATCCTGCTCCCCGCCTGGGACCCCATGTACTAAAATTCCTCCACTGCAATTAGGGAAAAGGAAACGCGGACGTAAATTATACCTGATGTAGTTCCGCTCCATCCCTACTCTTAATTAAAGGGGGCTGTGCTAAAATTCGCATTTTAACACAGCCCCTCAGTCATACTAAAACGACAATCCGTTTTAGGCCGTATTTACGAGCAAAGGCCGTGTGAGACCTTGCAGTCGTCACACAGCCCTTGTTGAATAAATCGAGGAATAGAGGAAAGTTAACGCAACACTTTTTCCGCCTTGAATGAGCCGTCAGCAAAACGAGTACATTTGATTACCGGTACTCCGGACGGGTTTTCAATCCGTTGTCCTGTTAAATCCAGATAATATATTTCCAGAACAGCCTTGTCATCTTCCAAAGAGTCTTTCAAAGAACTTGACTTGACATAAGCAATGGGAGAATAGAACTTCTTGCCATCAACCTCGGTTACCGAGCGTACGCCTATTCTGTCATAACCATCGGAATAAAGATACACAGCGTGGTTCAGTCCGACACTGAACAAGTCATAGTTGTCAGTAAAAGTATAGGGTATATCCGCAAGGCTATTTTCAAGAGATTGATACACATCGGTGGTTAAAGTAAGAACTTCATCGTCCACATAAATATTGTAGTACATATTTTCCGGATTAATAAGCAATCCATCGTTATTCCAGAAAGGCAAGTTGAAGTTAATAGTGCCATAACCCTGGTCTTCCGTATAAGGATTGTAAATCAGAATTTCAGGAGTGACAGGTGCATCAGCTATATAATCCTCTTGGCGAATAAAGGAAGGCTCCATGAAAAGCGAACCTCCGCCCACTTTAGACTCACCATTGGCAATGGCAAAACCGGTGTTTGGCTCAACAAAGGTCAAAGTATGTTTTTCCCTGTCCCATTTAGCCGAAAGTTTGTCTGTAGGAGCTATTGTCTCAACAAATCCTCCGGTTTCCGGGTCCGGAATAGTCTCGGGTGCGGCAGCCACAAAGTAGTAAAAGAAATCCTCGCTTTCACTCACTCCCAAGAACTGATTGGTGGGGAATATAACGGTGCTTCCATCGCTCGCAATGTCTGCCGTGATGCACACTTTCGGGTCCGGCATGAGACCTGCCAAATAGATTTTGTTATTCTCCACAGCTATATCCACAAACCGGGCGTTGGTGCTATGACGCATGGCATAACGTTCCGTTGTCACCCCTTCGGGGATAGTTATTGCATTAGCCTTGAGTTTTGTCCATTTTATGTCGGAGTAAGCTATGCCAAACCAACGCAGTTCACATCCTTCAGAGCCGTTTTCAGTGGCTTGTTCATTAGTATCGGGGTCAAACACATAGCATATACCGATTGCAGTGTCTAAGTCGGCTACTTGCAAATTACCTTCATCGTCTGTATGCAAAGTAAGCGTTTGATTGGCGGATACTTCCATATCCGTAGAATCATCGTTGAGATTTACACAACAAGCATAATAGTAATAGCGGTCATCATTGTAATCTTCATCGTACATGATTTGAGGAAACCTCAGGATGACGTCGCCTGTTTCTGCATCCTTATGACCGGTTAACCATCCACAACCCTCAAAGTCGGTGAAAACACCGCCCATAAAGACTTGCCCGTCATCAGTTTCTACAATTTTAGAGGGCACGGATGATTCTCCACCGTACTCTAAAGGGCCGAGCAGGTGCATATATTTAGTGCATGAGCGTGTGTACCACCCGGGATTCCCGGCAAGGGTTGTTCAATAGTCTGCGCGCTTACGAACACAGGGCAAAGCGAGGCTACTACAGCTACAATTTTAAATCCTTTCATCATTTTAATTGTTTTGATATGGTGAATATTATTTTTCTTCATGGAATTGCAATTTCCTTTCAATATTGATATTAATGTCTGCATCCGAGGCATACATACATGTGTCTCTATCTCTGTCAAAGCCGCTTGTATTCTTTCGCTTCTCTATCCTTGCTCCGTCAGAACAAGCGCCTATCATTGTAGGTAGAACTGTGACCATACATCCCAGTGATATGTCCTTTACTTTTTTGAGCATGATTCTTTTGTGATTATCAGTTTTGATGTTGCAAAGTTAACAAGTTGTTGATTTACATCTATGTACTTGGGTGTTCAAAGCAGTGTAAAAATACTTGTACATTGATTTGTACACTCATAGTGAGGCGTACACTATTGTTCAAAGGCATAAATTATAATAGCCGTAGAAATGGCCCGATAATGTAAAAACTTTTTTTGCATTTGTTGATGAAATTACTTAATTTTGTCACTCTTAAGTAATCCGTTATAATTGTTATCATGCACCGTATTTTTATCCAGTTGCTAACAACGTCAATTCTGCTTGTATTGCTGATTGTTTCATGCGGTCACAACGGCTATCCACGTATATTGTATGAGGCAGACAGACTTACGGAAGAAAATCCGGATTCAGCGTTACGCCTTTTACGTAGTGTAGAAAAGCGTATGGATGCAGAACCGGAAGCCACACGTATGTATTGGCGTTTGCTCGTAATAAAGGCATCGGACAAAGCATACCAACCTCTCTGCAAGCCTGATGAAATGCTGGATATTGTAGATTATTATGACGGAGGCGGAGACAAGGAGCTATTGCCCGAAGCTCTGTATTACGCAGGCAGGGTTTATCGCACTGCTAACGACGCTCCACGAGCCAGTCAGTATTTTATGGAAGCGCTCCGGGCGATTGATGCTTCTTCATCTCCGGAGGATTTTGCCCGTCTGAAAGGCAAATGCTTCAGTCAGCTTGGCTCTGTGTACCTGTATCAGGATTTATGTGCCGAAGCAATAGAAAAGTATCAACAGGCTTTTAATATTAATAATGAGTCTGACGACACAGTCGGTATGGTGTTTAATTTACGTGATGTGGCCAACACATACTTGTCTATGTCCAAGCCTGACAGCAGTCTCATTTATTGCAATCGCGGCATAAATCTGGCATCCTCCATGCGTGACACCCTTTTTCTGCATGAATTATATTTGCTAAAAGTTGTTGCCCAAATTGAGAAAGGTGATTACAAACTTGCCAATGAAGATTATCAAAAAGCCCAAAAATTCTCCGGTATAAAGCCTACCATGGCTCAATACACTATTGGCGCACGATTAGCTTATTCCACAGGTGACACTTCAGAGTGTCAGCGCATGAGCATGAAAATGCTTAATGAAGGAAACTTACATGACAAACGATGGGCTTCCAAGACATTGGCCGAACTTGCTCTAAAAAGTAATAAGCCACAGCAAGCCATGGATTTTATCAATCAATACATAAGTTTGGATGACTCAGTATCTAAAATAGACCGGGCGCAAACTATCATAAAGATGAATACGCTGTACGACTACACATTGCGTGAAAATGAGAATACAATGCTCAAAGCCCGAAATACAAAATTGATATGGCTTGTAGTTGCTGCAATAATTATGTTAGCTTCATTCTCGTTGGCAGCCATATTCTATATGCGATACAAGAGACAACAGCACGCCTTGATGAAACTTAAAATAGACAAACTTGAAGCAATGCGCTCTGAAAGTGCTTCTATGAATGTCAAGCGCATGAGCAATAATGTCTCTCAGATAGAGGCTTCAGACATTTATCAGCAAATATGCCGTAACATAAATGACCCGTCGGGACCTGCGGGGCTTTCATCAGACGAGTGGAAACAGGTAACTGCCACGCTACAGAGCATTTATCCGGATTTTGAAAACAGTCTGTTGTCTTTATGTCGGATGAATGATAACGAAATGAAAGTTTGCCAATTGCTTAAAATGGGGTTCACCCCTTCTAACATAGCCGCTTTAACATGTCACAGCAAAGAATCAGTGTCGGCGACACGTCGCCGTCTATTTGAGAAAGCATTCGGACAGAAACGCGCTCCAAGCGAATGGGATAGTTTTATCCGCGCTCTTTAGAATTAAATATTGTCAGATTGCATCATGGCCCGCTCCACCTCCCCGTCTGAATCAGGTAGTTCAAAAACTTTAGTCAGAACAGACGGCGGTGTTTAATCCAGAAGTGAAGCAAAGCGCGAGCGTGAGCCCTGGCTATGGGAGAGGTAAGCCGCCGGTTGGTAATCCGCCGCCAGTGGTGACGGATACATACCTGCGGCAAGTAGGCTGTCAGCCACCCGGCCTTGTGGGCGCGCAGGCAAAAATCCGCATCCTCCGGACCATAGAATATGACCTCGTCAAGCAGACCTATACGGTCAAATACCTCCCGGCGTATCATCTGGCAGGCGCCGATAATGTAAGTAGGGTGTATTACATGAGGGGGCAATTCCACCGGCCGTTGGCTGCGGCACAGCTTGCCCCAGACCACATTACGTACCTTCTGCCACAGTCCCGGATATGTTTTGAACGAGTCCTGCAGATTACCCTCGCCATCGCGCAAGGCGCACCCGGCGATTCCCACCTCAGGGTGAGTGTCCAGATAGGTCATGAGCGCCTCCAATGCGTCTTCGTCAGCCTCCGTATCGTCATCCAGGAACAGGATATACTTGCCTTGCGCAAGCTCCACTCCCCGGTTGCGGGCGTAAGCCACACCCCGGTTCTCGGGCAGCAGTTCAGTCACCACCTGCGGCCACTCGGCGGCCATGTAGGCGGCCGAACCGTCGCGGGACCCGTTGTCCACCCACACCAGTTCCACATCCTCGCGTCGCAACACGGTTGCGAGCGAATCAAGACAACGGCGCAACATGGACAGGGAGTTCCAGGAAATTATGACTATGGAAAGACGCATCCGTATCAGCCGAACAATTTGACCTTAAGAGCCTTGAAGGCGGCGACAAACTCCTTCGGAGACGAGAAACGCCTCAACTGCCTGAAGATGAACCTCGGGGAAGTGAAGAAACTGAGGTTTGCCTTATAGAGGGCCTTCTCCATCTGCCGGGCCGTAAGATTCGGATAACTGAGTATGGACTCGCGCTGCACATCGGTGGGACGGTACTCCCCCCCTAAAATCCAGCCGTTCTTCAAAGCCAGATTATACAGCTCGGTACCCGGGAAGGGCGATATGATGTTAATCATCACCTGGTCTACGTGCATCTTCTTGGCCTTGCGCACGGTATAGCGGATAGTGTCCAGGGTCTCCAGGGGGGAAGTACCGATAAGTATGTTCAGCTTCACCGGCACGTCATACTTCTGGAGCAGGTCTATGGCGCGGTAAATGTCCTCGCACTTGAAGCCTTTCTTGATATACTTCAGTATCTCGTCGTCAAAGGACTCCACGCCAAGGTCTATGTAGGTGCATCCGCTGTTCCCCAAAGCCTTGGCTATAGGCTCGGTAATGGCATCCACCCTGGCCTGGCACCCCCACTTGAACCCGTACTTGCGCAGGGAATCACAGAGGGCGAGGGTGCGCTCCTCGTTCCAGATAAAATTGTCATCCACAAAGCAGAGGGCCCTGTATCCCTCGTCATGGAGCATCTTAAGCTCGGCGTCCACGCTCTCAGTGCTGCGATAGGATATGGGGGGCTTACGGCCATGGTTGGCGCGGTAGTCCAGTTCGCGGGCAAAGGTGAGAGAACTGGGCACACAATAAATGCAGTGGTAAGGACAATTGCGAGAGGTAAGAATAGTGGTGTACGGGCCGGTCTTCAGTTTTGGGTTATGAAACTCCAGCTCGCCCAACAGATGGCGCGCCGGAAAAGGCAGCTCGTCGAAACTGCGGCTCGGCTCGCGACTCGGGTTATGGTGCGCCTTTCCGTCGCGGAACCAGGACAGACCCGCTATCTCTCCGTAATCCTCCTTGCCGAGGGCAGTCATGCGCGCCCACTCGGTGACGGTAGCTTCAGGCTCTCCCCTCACCACAAAAATACGGGAATCCGTCAGGAAACGCTTGTGGAAAAAAGTAGGAGCCGGACCCATGAGCAAGAACTTCACTCCGGGACGCAGACGCAGAATGGATTGGATGGCGGGTATGTCGTCAGCCATGGATAGGTTCACTCCCCAGATGCAATATATGTCTGAATCATCCGAGGCAACCCACGCCTCCAGGTCCGCCGGAGTCTGCGGTCTGGGCAAGGTAAAGGACTTGAGACGCACGTCGTGACCTTCCCGCTCCAGCACGGCGGCGACTGTCAACTCATACAGATTGGGTATGGGATACACCACTCTGGTACATCCGGCAGAACGTTCTGCCGGACGATAGGTATCTGAAGCTGTGGGAGGAGTAAGAAATGTATATTTCATAGGAGACAAACGGAGGCCTCGTAGCCTGCCACTTATAAAACGTACTCTCCGCCCCTTTATTATACCGGCCCCATAACACACCTCGGAGCCGGCAAACAGCCCTGTCTACGGAGAGCGGAGACAGGAGAGAGACATTCGAGGCGGGATTCTTTACCCCGATATGCCCGATTTTAAGTAACTTTGCAGCCTCTAAGACATTTCCATTCCACAATCAGACAATGACATCCAAAGAATTTGAGATTTTCTTCCGAAAGCTGTACCTGCCGCTTGGCATGTACGCACTTCGCATTGTCGATGATGCGGATATAGCCGAGGATTTGGTACAGGATGCCTTTACGAAGGCTTGGCTATATATCGAGAACGGAGGTGAGATTGAGAATTTTTCCCCATTCATGTACAGGACGGTCCGGAATATATGTCTCTCGTATCTCCGAGACCGACAGGAAATGCTTGACGAAAGCAATATACCTGAAGTGAGGGAAGAAGCTATTGACACATCTTTCAGGGATGCAAGAATATGGAAAGCCATAGACGGCTTGCCGGAAAAATGCCGTGAGATATTTCTGATGAGCAAGCGTGACGGCCTCGCAAACGAAGAAATCGCAGAAGAGCTGGGCATCTCCATAAAGACCGTAAAGAACCAGATGACAAAGGCTTTCAGCCGGCTGCGCGAAGCATTGTCCGACGGCCATAAACCATTCTTTCTGCCGTTTCTATAATTTTTTTAAAATTCCTGATTTTAGCGTAGGACCTTTTCAGACATGATGAGTCATAAGAGTGGACAAATTACTTATCATAATGAAAAGGACAATATTTATCTTACTGGCTATTATGGCCTTTGCCAATGTTTCGGTAGCCCGTCAACCCAAACGCGGTTACCGAGGTTTCTTTGAATGGAGCAGCAGCGTCCGTTCTGACAATTTTGGAGTTTTCGACATACACGGAAACCTCAGGATAGAGCGTCAGGGTTCTTTTTATACCGGTTTCTCAACCTCGCACGGCTATCAGATTAATCCGATGTTTTTCATCGGAGCCGGTCTCGGAATGGAGCGGTGCGGGAAACTTGACAACTGGGTCGCTCCTGTCTTTATTCAAGGGCGGATAGACTTGAAATTCGGCAAATTCACTCCATTTGGAGATTTGAGACTCGGAGCCAATATCGCCGAAGGGACCGGCATATACATCTCGCCTGCCATAGGCTACAGATTCAACTGGGGGCGCAAGATGGGCGTCAATCTCGGAGCAGGCCTTACTCTTGCCGGATATAAAGTCGAACATTATGAAGGGACTGTGACCGGTCCGGATTCGTATGAGATTCAATACGTAGGCACCAGAAATCATATCCGTCCATATTTCACATTCCGTTTAGGCATAGATTTCTGAAAAAGCATGAAAGACAGAGAAGTTGATTTCATAGCACGCCACTACAGAAAAGGGAAATTCTCGCCGTATGCCGGCTGGCGTAGGCTCGGAATAGCTCCGCCTTACAAATGGAGGAGGTATAGAGTTGCCGCAGCTGTGGCCGCCACTGTCGTCCTGTCTGCGGCAGCGACGATATTATATAGGGAATATCAGACACATAGAGTTTATAATGCGGATTATGCGGCACAGCAGTCTGAGCCGGTCATACCTGATGCCGTAACCCCATTGGCGGAAGTCAGAGTCATAGACTTCGAGAATGCGCACTTACCGGATGTCGTCGAGAAAATAGAATCGGTTTACGGCGTCAAGGTCAACGGTATTCCGGCATCGCCTGAAGAATACGTGCTTTCACTCCACTATGAAGGTACGCCGGCCGACCTCATATCTGTAATAAACGATATTCTCGGAACGCAAATGACCGTGGCGGAGAGATGAAACAGCTTGTCTTATCCATAATGCTGTGCGTCGGCACCGTGTGCGTGGCTCAGAATGTCACAATCAGGGCAGTGGACCAACCCGCCTCAGCCGTGTTCAGAAGCATAGTCCGGCAGACCGGCAAGAACTTCGTGTATTCTTCCGAATTACTGAAAAATATGCGCGTGTCCGTAAATGTAAAGAATAAGCCTTTGAAGCAGACGCTTTCCATTATTTTCAAGGATTCGGATATCAAGTATGAAATCAAAGGTAAAAACATCATACTTAAAAGAAAGCCCAAACCCCAAAAAGCCAAAAACAGACCTTCTGTCACCGCCGTACCTCCGGCTATGCCGAAATACGATGCCATTGTCCCTAAAATGCTTGATGAAGTCATCGTGACGTCGCGCCTCGAAGCCCCGGCAGTCGAGACTGCGGAAATAGGTGCCAAGAAACTGACCGCACAGGAAATCATAAACACTCCCGTGCTGTTCGGAGAAAGCGATGTGGTGAAGGCATTGCAGATGCAGCCGGGCATATCCGAAGGTCAGGAAGGGATGGCGGGTATGCACGTACATGGAGGGAATGTCGACGAAAACCTGTATATGCTCGACAACGTGCCGTTATATCAGGTGAATCACTTCGCCGGGTTGTTCTCCGCTTTCAACGCGGAGGCAATCAGATATATAGACTTTTTCAAGTCCTCTATCCCGGCTAAATATGACGGGCGACTTTCCTCTTATCTCGATGTGCGCACGAAGAACGGTTCCCGTGAAGGTCACCACGGCTCATTCAGACTGGGTCTGACCTCGGGGTCATTCAATATCGACGGTCCAATCGGGGAAAAGACGACCTATTCGGTGGCATTGCGCCGGTCCTGGTTCGATGTGCTGTCGGTCCCTTTGCTCGCAATAGCCAATTCCTCAGACGACGTAGAGAAGATTCGTTTCCGTTATGCCTTCATGGATTTCAACGCCAAGGTGACTCACCGCTTTTCAGATAGGGCGACAGGATTTGCATCGGTCTATTTCGGCAATGACATACTGAAGACAGGCTCTTCAGACAAGCAAGTGCCTGAATCCGGATGGTATGACGATGACAGGGCGGATTTCCACTGGGGAAACCTTGTGGCGCAGACAGGTCTTGATTACAGACTCGCCCCATCGATGTCCGCTGAGTTCACCGCCGCCTATACCCGATATTTCTCAGGAATGAAACATGACTGGCTGTCAAAGGAGATTACGGATGCAGGAACCACGGAGTCACATTCCATAACCAAAACCGACAACCACATCGACGACTGGATTTTCCGTGCGGATTTCGACTGGAGAGCAAACGATGAAAACCGTGTGCGTTTCGGAGGAAACTATATTCTACACTCATTCCTGCCGGCAAGAACCGACCGCAAATATACCGTCGGCGCCACACAGACATCGACCCGGGATTACACATGGGCATATACGGCCAATGAAGCCAACATCTATATCGAGGACGACTGGAGGATAAGCGAGAGATTCAGAATGAACGCAGGACTGCACCTCTCGCTTTTCAACATAAGTCACAGGACCGATTACGGATTAGGCCCAAGGATATCCTTCAGCTACCGGCCTTACGAAAACTGGGCAATCAAAGCCGCCTATGCACGCACAAACCAATATGTACACCAGCTTTCCGAGACTTATCTGTCGTTGCCTACCGACCAATGGGTGCCGGTCACAGGTAAATTCAGACCTCAGAACGCCGGCAAGATTTCAATCGGCGCTTACTGGCAGTCGGATAGCAAAGTGTTCGCCGCATCGGCTGAAGGATATTATAAAATCATGCGTGAACTTGTGGATTACCGGGATGAATATTATCTGCAACCGCCTGCAGAGATGTGGAACGCCCAGTTGTGTTCAGGCAAAGGGACAGCCAAAGGCGTTGATTTCAAAATCGAGAAACTCCATGGGAAGCTCACCGGGCATATTTCCTATTCACTCGCATGGTCGGACCGTACGTTCCCCGACAAAAACGGTGGTATTAAGTTTCCGGCACGTTTCGACAACCGGCATACAATCCACATTCTGCTGAACTGCAACATCAGTGACAAGGTAAGCCTCAACGCCGCTTGGACGGGACATTCGGGCAACCGGTTCACTTTGTCGCCGCAGGTATGGGTGTCGCCTGATTTCGGCGACACCTACACTGGTGACGAATCTCCGCTGAAGACAGGGGTAAACAATTATCAGCTGCCGTTCTATCACCGTCTTGACCTTTCCTGCACGGTACGCAACAGACGTGGCTGCTGGACATTCAGCCTTTTCAACGCATACTGCCACATGAATACCGTGGCAATCCGGCGCACGTATGACAATAAGGACCGCCCCGTGTTCCAGAAAGTGAAACTTTTACCGATAATCCCCTCAATTTCATACACATGGCAATTCTAAGATACATAATACCGATATTGTCAGTCTTTTTGCTGACAGGTTGTTACGAGGACTTCAACCCGGAGATTGACACCAAACCGGTGCTTTGTCTGAACGCCTTGATAACAGCCGGAGAACCGATTGAGGTTAAGGTGACGCACACATGGGTGTTCAATGATGAAAAATCAGAGAGGAACCATGATGTCAAAGATGCCGTTGTGACCATTCTCGTCAACGAGAGGATTGTCGGCTCAGACTATCTGCCGAAAGAAGGAGATAAAATACGCATTGTCGCGGACAGCCCGACGTACGGGACGGCGACAGCTGAAGTGATTGTTCCTTACGCCACACCGATTGGGAAAATCAAGTTTTTACCGGTAGTGACTAATATCCGGAAATGTGACGAAGATTTCTTTCACCATGAGATGCTTGCCGACATTACATTCAATCTGAATATCGAGATGGATATCGATGACCCGGCAGGAACAGACGATTATTATCATTTCGGATACAACTGGTCAGCGCCGGTCGCACCTGATGATTCTCCAATATTCTCGGTCGGGAAGTTTGAGTATAACTCCGAGCCGATATTCAAAGAACATATCGGAGTGTTCGAGACCGTAATGGGGAATGACGAGGACACGAATTTCGTATTCTTCTCAGACCGCCAGTTCTCAGGAAAAACATATACGCTTCACCTCGACTTCTCTGACAACTCGTTTCGTGTCAAATCGCAGGATTATGACGAATCTCTGCTTGAATGTGAGGTGAATCTTTATCTTACCACAGTATCGCGGAGTTATTACAACTGGGCCGTATATAAATGGTATGCCGATGAAGGCATCATCGGAGACCTTTCCGACATCGGTCTTGCGGAATCAAAGTGGGGTTACAGCAATGTCTCCACGGGAGCGGGTGTCGTGGCAGCCCAATCATCATCCAAGTTTACGATAGATTTGAAGGAATTTCTGAAAACGACATTAAACGACAAATAAGATAAAAAGGCAATTTCTTATCGCAACCGTATTGTTCACGGCTCTCTCCTTCTCTTATTGCATAGTTCCTTTAGTGATGTTTTGTCCGACAGGCAGCCGTTGCGTCTACTGAGGCGCAACGGCTGCCTGTCTGCGGTTCTTGATGAAAATTTCATACGACTTGGAGCGGATATTTGCATTTTTTTTGCTATTTTTGTGCCTCAGAGCGGATTACGGGAAATATCTCCTTATACCCGGCATTGTCGCCGAACTTTTCAATACTCTGATTGTATGATATATATACACACCGAGAGCCAATTATATCGGCCCTGTCGATACCTGAATATACAAACTCAACTTTTATAGCATGACTCACAGAAAACTGTCCGGTGCCATCTTGGCAATCCTTTTAACCCTGTGTGTGGCTCTGCCGGCCTCGGCACAGCAGCGCAAGGGAAAGGTGTATGGCATCACATTCTACAACCTCGAGAACCTCTTCGATACCATCAACAACAATGGCAAGTACGACCTGGAGTTCTCCCCGAAAGGGAATCGTCAGTGGGACGGCGCCAAGTATTGGAAGAAAATCCACAACATCGCCTACGCCATCTCGCGCATGAACACCAAGACCACGCCCAACGGCCCGGCCGTCATCGGCGTGAGCGAGGTTGAAAACATCACCGTCCTCAACGACCTCGTGAACGACCCCCAGATAAAGGACCGTGGGTATAAGGTGATACACCACGACTCTCCGGATGCCCGAGGCATAGACGTGGGTCTGCTCTACAACCCCAAGGAGTTCCGCCCGCTCATGGTCACCAACCATCGCCTTAAGATTGACTCGCTGCCCTACTTCCGCACCCGCGACCAAATGTGTGTGGTAGGTCTGCTGGGAGGGGACCGCGTGGCCTTCATAGTCAACCACTGGCCCTCGCGACGCGGAGGCACCGAGCAAAGCAGCTGGCTGCGCGAAGCCGCCGCACAGCTCACCAAGTCCATCGCCGACTCCCTGCTCAATGTAGACCCCAGAATCGGCGTGATAATGATGGGCGACCTGAACGACTACCCCAACAACCGTTCCGTGACCGATGTCATGAAAGCCAGGAAGCAGGAGGCGAATGTGGCTCCCGGGGAGTTCTTCAACCCCTTCTGGAAGCTCTTTGACGACGGCATCGGCTCCTATATCTACAGGGGCGGCTGGGGTCTGTTCGACCAGATTATGGTTTCCTACAACATGACGGCCCAGGGTCTGTGCCCCCTCAAATTCCAGCGTGCCCGTGTCTTCAACGAGCAATTCCTGCGTCAGCAGGAGGGACGCTACAAGGGCTATCCGCTGCGCACCTACTCCGACGGAGTGTTCATGAACGGATATTCCGACCACTTCCCCACCGAGATATTCCTCTTCCGCGAAATCAAGTAAGCATATAACAAATCAACCCGAATAATATGAGACAAATTCTAATCCTGTTCGTATGCCTCGCGGCGTCCCTGTCGGCCTCGGCGGCCACCGGCCTGCGCGGTATAGTAGTGGACAGCCAGACCTCGCAGCCCGTGGCAGACGCCAATGTGCTGCTGTCGGACCAGGCTATCCTCGTGGTGACGGACGCCACAGGCTCCTTCACCATCTCTAACGCTCAGGTAGGCTCCGATGTGCTTCAGATTATTGCCAACGGTTACTCCGACCAGTACATGGACGTGGAAATCGTGGCCGGCACAGTGCGCGACCTGGGACAAATCAAAATCACTCCCACCGGCTATGACGACGAGAGCTTCAACGCCAACACGGACTACATCTTCGACGAGATGGACCTCATGGACGATGACAGCTCCAACCAGTCCGTGGCTACCATTCAGGGCGCCAACGACAACGTCTATTACCAGAATGCCTCCTGGAATTTCCAGCCCATGTATTTCCGTATGCGCGGCTATAACTCCGAGATGCAGAAGGGATACATCAACGGAATGGAATTCAACGATGTGCGCAGCGGCCGCTTCAATTGGTCCGGTCTGGGCGGCATGACCTCCACCGCTTTCCGCAACAAGACCGTGGGCATCGGCACCGAGGCCGTGTCATTCGGTTTCGGCGGCCTGGGAGGCGCCACCAACTACACTACCTATGCTTCCGAATACGCCCCCGGTTTCCGAGGCATGGCCACTTACCAGAACTCCGACTATATGCTTCGCGCAGGCCTGCAATACAATTCCGGACTCAACAAGAACGGATGGGCCTGGTCCGCCACACTTATGGGCCGTTACGCCCCCGAGGGTGTGGTGGAAGGTACATTCTACAACTCCCTGGCCTACGCCCTCTCCGTACAGAAGGTGTTCAACGACAAGCACTCCATAAACATCACCACCTGGGGCGCACCTACACAGCGCGCCACACAGCAGTACTCATACCAGGAAGTATTCGACCTCCTGGACGACAATCTATATAACCCGGCATGGGGCTGGTGGAACGGCAAGAAGCGTTCCTCGCGCATACGCAACACATTCGACCCCTCGGCGATAATGAACTGGATATGGAAGCCCAAGGCCGGAACCACTGTAAACACGGCTATCGGTTTCCGCTCCAACCGCTACGCCACCACTTCCTTCGAGCGTACCTCCAACTCCTCGGACCCCCGTCCGGACTACTACCGCTATCTCCCCAGCTGGGTAGCCCCCACAGCTGAAGTAGGCACTGAGCTGTACAACCAGCAGAAAGCCACATACGACTACATCACCAACCAGTGGCTCACCAACAGCAACGTGAGCCAAATCAACTGGGATGCAATCTACTTCGCCAACAGGATGAACAGCGAAAGTTTCGACCGCAACCCCGAACTGCGCGGACAAAGCTCCTACATCCTCTCGGCACGCCACACCAACACCACTTCCTGGATGTTCAACTCCTACGTCAACCACAGAATCGACGACAATCAGACCCTGCAGGGCGGCGTTTCGTTCAACTACTCCGATTCCCATTTCTACAAGACGGTCTACGACCTGCTGGGCGGTGAGTTCTGGACAGATATCGACTCCTTCTACGAGCGCGATTTCGACTCCTCCGACCCCAAACTGCAGAACAACCTGCTCAACCCCAACCACAAGGCCAAGAAAGGAGACACCATAGGATATGACTACAACATACGTTACTACAACGCAGCCGCCTGGATTCAGCACCAGATAATCACCCGTCACTGGGACGTGAACTATGCCCTGACGATGTCCTACACCAACTTCATGCGCCACGGCAATTTCAAGAACGGACGCAACCCCGACAGCTCCTATGGCGCCGGCAAACGCCACACATTCGACAACGCCGGCATAAAGGTGGGCGCGACTTATAAGCTGAACGGCCGCAACTACTTCGTATTCCACGGAGCATACGGCACCACAGCTCCCTCCTACTACACCTCTTATATCTCCGCCAACATCAAGGACGCCACAGTACCCGACCTTAAGAGCGAGCGCTACCTGAGCGGAGACATCTCCTATGTCTGGAACTACGACCGCTTCCGCGGTTCTGTCACCGGATACTGGACACACACCTGGAACGGTATGGAGTATACCCTTTATTACGATGACATCAACGGTACCAACGCCACCTCCCTGCTCAATGGCGTGGAGCGCGAGTACAAGGGCATCGAACTGGGCATGAGCTATGCCATAACGCCCTCCCTCACCCTATCCGCCGTCGGCACACTCTCCCGCGCGCAATACAAGAACAGGCCCACCGCCTACATCTCCTACGAGAACGGCCTGTACGACGACCGCCAGGAGACAGCCTACCTCAAGAACTACTACCTGGGCGGCGCTCCTCAGCAGGCATATAACATAGGCATCAACTGGGCGGCTCCCCACCAGTGGTTCTTCGGCCTGAACGGCACATGGATGGGCTCTTCCTATATGTACCTCTCGCCCATGCGTCACTTCTATATGGATGGTATCGTATCCGCCGGCGATTCCGAGCAGGCCATCATGGACAAGATGCACGCCATCACCAAGCAAGACAAGATGAACAACGCCTTCGTCCTCAACGCTTCCATAGGCAAGGTGCTGTACACCTCTTTCGGCTCCGTGAATTTCAACCTCGGCATCAACAATATCCTCAACAACCGCGACATTATGGTCTTCGGCCAGCAGCAGAACCGCTTCGACTACGACAACTACAACGTCAACAAGTGGCCTAACCGTATCCGCTACGCACAGGGTATCAAAATCAACTTCAACGTAGGTATCCGTTTCTAAGTCTCTGAGACGCAAATCTTATCAATAAGCATAAAAACAACATACAATATGAAGATATTCAGTAAATTATCAAGTCTCGCGCTCCTGGCTCTCACAGCCGGCGCCACTCTGACCTCCTGTCAGAACGACTTTGACATGCCTCCTATCCCGGAACCCAAGGCCACAATGGAGGCCAACACCACTATCGCGGAACTCAAGGCCAAGTACTGGCAAGACGACGCCAACTACTACCAGACGGTAGGCAAGAAGGATGACGGCAGCGACATCATCGTCAAGGGGCGCGTCATATCCTCCGACGCCACCGGCAACATCTACAAGTCCCTGGTTATCCAGGACGCCACCGGCGCACTTGCTTTCTCCATCAACCAGACTGGCCTCAACAACACCTACCGTGTGGGGCAGGAGCTGGTCATAAACCTCACCGACCTGGGCATAGGCAAGTATGCCGCGCTGCAACAGGTGGGCGGATACGGCGAATACAACGGCACCCCCCAGGTTTCCTTCATGGAGTTCCCCCTCTTCCAGAATCACACCGAACTCAACAGGTTCCCCGACCCCGACTTCGTCTATCTGACAGCCGGTCAGGAGCGTCCCGCCGATGAGATGTACTGTCTGGAGGCCGATATGGGCAGCCTCCCATCGACTCCCGAGGGCCTGCGCCAGTGGCAGAGCCAGCTCGTAGTGTTCCGCAACGTTCACTTCGAGGGTGGCGGCGAACTTCCCTACGCCGACGCCGACAAGACCACGAACCGCACCCTTGTCGACGCCAAGGGCAACACCATGCTGGTACGCAACTCCAACTATTCGTCTTTCCGCAGCCAGACCCTCCCCGCCGGCACCGGCGACGTGATGGGTATACTCTCTTACTTCAACGGCACATGGCAGCTCCTGCTCCGCTCTACAGCCGACTGTATGTTCGACTCCAAGGGTCAGGCTTCAGACCCCTACACAGTGCCTGAGGCCATCGAGCTCCAGGGTTCCGGCAAGTCAGGTTGGGTAAGCGGCTTCATCGTAGGCTCCGTAAAGGCCGGCGTTTCCGACATCGACTCCAACGACAAGATTATATGGAGCGCCGATGCCGAGATGGACAACACTCTCGTTATCGCTCCCGCCGCCGACTGCCGCGACTACAAGCAGTGCCTAATCCTGACTCTGCCCCAGGGTTCTTCCCTGCGCAAGAACGGCAACCTGATGGACAACCCCGACAATTTCGGCAAGCAGATTAAAGTGACCGGCACCTTTGACTCATACATGGGCGCCAACGGCCTGCTCAACACCTCCGGCACTGCCTCCGAATATGAAATAGAGGGAAAGACATCCCCCACCGACCCCGGCACCGCCGTCACATCCATCGATGAGACTTTCGACGGCTCCAAATCCATTCCCGCCGGATGGAAGGAACTCAAGGTAAAGGGCAACAAGGCCTGGTACATCACCACTTTTGACAACAACAACTACGCGGCCATGACCGGCTACAAGGGCACCGCGCCTTTCGAGAGCTGGCTCATCACTCCCGCCATCAACGCTTCCCAGCTGGCCGAGAAAATAATGTCCTTCAGCACACAGGTAAACGGCTACGGCTCCACTACCACAAAGCTCGAAGTCTACGTCATGACAAGCGACGACCCCACCACCGCCACAAAGACAAAGCTCAACCCCACCCTGGCCACGGCTCCCGCCAGCGGTTACAGCTCATGGGTTGACTCCGGCAAACTCTCCCTGGCCGACTACAGCGGCATCATCTACATCGGCTTCTGCTATTCCGCCACTTCCGACGCCAACTACGCCACATGGTGCGTGGACAATGTCCTGGTAGGCAAAAGCACGAGCACAGGCACTCCCGACCAGCCTGACCAGCCCACCACCGGCAAGGGCACCAAGGATGAACCCTACACAGTGGCCGACATACAGAAATCCACAACCGATTCCTCAGAAGTATGGATAGAGGGCTACATCGTCGGCTGGATTAACGGCATGAACTGGAGCAGCGGCGCCACATTCAACGACAAGCCCGGTTCCGACTTCAAGAATACGAACTTCATCCTCGGTTCCTCCGCATCCGTTACAGGCACCGCCAACGCAGTGCCCTGCGCTATCCCCGCCGGCTCCCTGCGCGACCAGCTCGGTCTGGCGGCCAATCCCGGCATGTACAAGAAGCACGTACTGATTAAAGGCACCATAACCAAATACTTCGGTACCCGCGGTGTCAAGGAGATTTCAGAATATATAGAGCTGTAACAGCTCTCCCCCCAAAAATAGAGAAGTCCAACCGAAAAATCGGTTGGACTTCTCTATTCGTATATGTCAAATTTTCTTTTCTTGCTTCGGACCTTTATTCTTCGTCCGTACCGGTGCCGTCATCGGCATCCTCGCGGGCTTCGTAGGCATCCACTATCCGCTGCACCAGAGGATGACGCACTATGTCCTTTTTCTCGTATTCTATGTTGCCTATACCCTTTACTCCGCGAAGTATGTTCAGCGCCTGCAACAGGCCCGAGCGGGTGTGGCGCGGCAGGTCTATCTGCGTCACGTCTCCCGTTATGACCATCTTCGCGTTCATGCCCAGGCGGGTCAGGAACATTTTCATCTGGTGGGTGGTGGTGTTCTGCGCCTCGTCCAGGATTATGACGGCATCGTTCAGGGTGCGTCCGCGCATGAAGGCCAGCGGAGCTATCTGTATGGTTCCGCTCTCCATGTATTCCTTCAGCTTAAGGGCCGGAATCATGTCCTCCAAGGCATCGTAGAGAGGCTGGAGGTACGGGTCTATCTTATCCTTCATATCGCCCGGCAGGAAGCCTAATTTCTCGCCGGCCTCCACTGCCGGACGGCTCAGGATGATGCGGCGTGTCTGCTTGTTCTTGAGTGCCGCGACCGCCAGGGCTATGGCTATGTACGTCTTGCCGGTGCCGGCAGGACCGAGAGCGAAGGTGAGGTCATTGTCCGCAAAACTCTTCACCATGCGGTGCTGGTTGGCGTTGCGGGGTGTTATGGGCTTGCCGTTCACTCCGTAAATGATTGCTCCGCCGGGCATGGGACGCTCCACGTCCCGTCCCTTCACGATGTCTATTATCACCTCCCCGTCCAGCTTGTTGTAGTGGGAAGCATAATCCTCTATCTCGTGGATTTTGCGCTCGAACTCCGCCGTTTCCCCCTGTTCCCCTATCACCTTGATGACATTGCCTCGGGCAGCGATGCGCAGCTTCGGGAAAAGATTGCGAATCAGCGATATGTTCGCATTGTTCACCCCGTAGAATATCTGCGGGTCCACACTCTCTATTATCACTATTCTCTCTATCATCAGCCTACCGACCCCTCCAGGGTTATCTGCAGCAGTTTCTGGGCCTCTACGGCGAACTCCATGGGCAGCTTGTTCATAACCTCCTTGGCGTAGCCGTTCACTATCAGGCCCACGGCTTCCTCGGTAGGGATGCCGCGCTGGTTACAATAGAATATCTGTTCTTCGTTTATTTTAGACGTCGTGGCCTCATGCTCCACCGTCGAGGTGTCATTCTGCACATCTATGTAGGGGAAGGTATGTGCGCCACAGTCCGGACCCATCAGCAGGGAGTCGCACTGCGTGTAGTTGCGGCAACCCTCGGCGGCGGGGAGCATACGCACCAGGCCCCGGTAGGAGTTCTGGCTGCGGCCAGCCGAGATGCCTTTGCTGACGATAGTGCTTCGCGAGTTGCGCCCCACATGAATCATCTTGGTGCCGGTATCCGCCTGCTGGAAATTATTGGTGACGGCCACGGAGTAGAACTCGCCCACGCTTTCGTCCCCCTTGAGCACGCAGCTGGGGTATTTCCAGGTTATGGCCGAGCCTGTCTCCACCTGTGTCCAGCTAACTTTGGAGCGATGACCGCGGCAGAGGGCGCGTTTGGTGACGAAGTTATAGATGCCGCCACGGCCTTCCTTGTCGCCGGCATACCAGTTCTGGACAGTGGAATACTTCACCTCGGCACGTTCCTCGCAAATTATCTCCACAATGGCTGCATGGAGCTGATTCTCGTCGCGCATCGGGGCGGTACACCCCTCCAGATAGCTGACGTAAGCGTCATCGTCCGCAACTATCAGAGTACGTTCAAACTGACCTGTGCCGGCAGCGTTGATTCGGAAATAAGTACTCAGTTCCATAGGGCAGCGTACTCCCTTGGGTATATAGACAAAGGAACCGTCGGAGAAGACCGCTGAATTGAGCGCGGCATAGAAATTGTCGCGATAGCTCACCACGCTACCCAGATATTTGCGCACCAACTCCGGGTAATCCTTCACAGCCTCGGAGAATGAACAGAAGATGACTCCCAATTCCGCCAGCTTCTCCCGGTGGGTGGTCTTGACGCTCACAGAGTCCATCACGGCATCCACGGCCACGCCGCTTAGATGCTTTTGCTCTTCAAGCGAGATGCCCAGTTTGTTGAATGTCTTGACAAGCTCAGGGTCTACCTCGTCCATGCTTTTCTTCTTCTCCGCCGGCTTGGGCGCGGCATAATAACTTATGGCCTGGAAATCAATCTCCGGAATGGAGAGATGTCCCCAGTCCGGCACGGGCAAGGTGAGCCAGTGTCTGTAAGCCTTCAGACGGAAGTCAAGCAGCCAATCAGGCTCTCCCTTCTTGCGCGAAATAAGGCGTATGACATCCTCGTTCAGACCTGCCGGTACTATTTCCGTATCTATGTCCGATGTAAAACCGTACTTATATTCTCCTTCGGTAGCATCCCGAAGAATAGTATCATTATCCATAATCAGATGTTTAGAGGCTGTTTAAAAATATAACGCCATAATGCGTTAAGCGGTTGCAAAATTAACAAAAATTCCGCAAACCCAATCCCGTGCCATGACACATTTCGCAGACTCAGGCAAGTTTTTGGAAAGACGGCTTTTTCACATATACTCACAAGCAAAGAAGGGACCGCACCTAAAGTCGGTGCGGTCCCTTCTCTTAAAAAATAATCTGAAATATCCGATTGTCAGAATTTCACTTTCTCTACCTTTGAACCGGTCTTTTTGATGTAAATGCCTTTGTCGGGACGGCTTACACGCAAACCGTTGAGATTGTAGTATTCCACATCCGCATCGTCAGCGTTTACTCCGGTGACTCCGACATTCGGTTTCACTGTATAGTGGAGTACGGTCTCTTCATTTTCCGAACCCGCTATGACTTTAAGGGTACCGTCGTCATTGTATCCGGTCGCGCCCATAGTGACATCAGCAGGTATGATGACGGTATAGGTGCCCGCTTCAATCACTTCCGTGTCGAACTGGATGCGGATGGTGCCCTGATAGCCTCTGAGCTTACCTTCCTGAAGCGTCTCACCCGCCTCGTTCTTAAGAAGGGCCTTCGCCTGGGTGTTTATGTAGGGACCCACGCTCTCGGAGGGATATGTCCATACGGTGGTGATGACCTTGAGCTTCTCTACTGTCGAATTGTCCGCAGGGTCAGCGCTCGAAAGCACCGTCGGCTGTGCCGCAGCGGCTATCGTGTAGTGGAGTACGGTCTCGGCGTTCCCCGAGCCTTCGATTACCTTCATCGTGCCGTCGTCGTTATAGCCCGTCGCGCCCATGGTGACATCAGCAGGTATGGTGACGGTATAGGTACCCGCTTCGGTCACTTCCGTGTCGAACTGGATGCGGATTGAACCTTGATAACCTCTGAGCTTCCCTTCCTGAAGCGTCTCGCCCGCCTCGTTCTTAAGAAGGGCCTTCGCGCTGGTGTTGATATAGGGACCTACGCTCTCGGCAGGATATGTCCATACGGTGGTGATGACCTTGAGCTTCTCTACTGTCGAATTGTCCGCAGGGTCAGCGCTCGAAAGCACCGTCGGCTGTGCCGCAGCGGCTATCGTGTAGTGGAGTACGGTCTCGGCGTTCCCCGAGCCTTCGATTACCTTCATCGTGC
>ERZ860264.563-NODE-563-length-32398-cov-3.286770_pt1 | contig 32398 bp, 35 predicted proteins | sample MGYA00509980_ERZ860264 | MGnify/ENA primary metagenome ERZ860264 (study PRJEB30046, sample SAMN00715212) | human gut metagenome | study: EMG produced TPA metagenomics assembly of the A metagenome-wide association study of gut microbiota in type 2... | reverse complement strand
ATTCCCTGACATATTGAAATGTATTGCAATAAAAAATGCCGCTGCCCGGCTCTCTTCCGCCCAAATTAACTTTTATTTTGAAACACCCTCTTAATCAAAATGTACTTAAGCGGCAAATTGTATCCGGGTTCTCTGATCGTCAGGAATGATAATGATAATGATAATGAAAAATCAGGTTTCGGTTGTTGTATGATAATAAGAATGATTATGATTTCACTATGGAGTGTGATGAAATTATTGCTTTGGAGGTCGGGGCACGATCGGGAGAGAATGATAAGGGATATCCCGGTGTCAGGGAGACGTGTCTCTTTCTGTCGGAATATGCCGTTCAGCTGTTCGGGAGCGGTTGCACCTGCATCCGGCTGGAGAAAAATATGAAAAGAATCGCCGCGTCACTCGGCATGAATGTGGAGTTCAGCGTATTGCCGAGACATATTCATATCACTGTATCCAAAGGCGATTCCGATTTCACGTCAGTAATCGGCATCCGCGATCTGCCGATAAGTTTTTCGCGTATCACAGATCTGAGCAGACTGTCGTGGCAGATGGCCGACGGCAAGATTGATTTCCTCACCGCACGCAGTGTCTTGCCACGTATCTGCAACTGCGCATGTGTCAATCCATGGCTTTTGCTTCTGCTGGTATCGCTGGCGAATGCCTCTTTCTGCAGACTGTTCAGTGGCGATCCCATGGCAATGGCCACAGTCTTTATCGCGACGTTCATAGGTTTTCTTGTCAAACAGATTCTTGTGCGCCGCCATATGGATATCCGCTTGACCGTGTTGTTTTGCTCCTTCCTGTCAGCCATGATAGCCGCCGCAGGCTCCCTGCTTGGGATAGGGGGGACGCCCGAGATCGCCGTGGCGACCAGCGTGCTTTATCTTGTGCCGGGAATTCCGTTTATAAATTCGTTCTGCGATCTGTTAGACCGTCATTATTTATGTGCGTTCGGACGTGCGATGAACGCTGTCATGTTGTTATGCTGTCTTTCTCTCGGGTTATGTGCGGGGATGGCTGTCATGCATATGGCTATGTTCTGAGAACTTCCGGTAATCTTTGTTTATATGGTAGTTGAATTATTACAGGATGCATTATTTGCGGCGGTTGCCGCAATAGGTTTCTCGGCCATCAGCAATCCGCCGAGACGCGCTTATCTATATTGCGCGGTGATCGCCGCGGCAGGGCACTCACTCCGGTTCTGTCTGATGCATACTTTAGAATGGCATATAGTCATTTCCAGTTTCTGTGCATCACTGCTTATCGGTCTGCTGGCCGTGCTTTTTTCTCCACATGCCAAGATACCGGCCGAGACTTCCTTATATCCCGCACTTCTGCCTATGATTCCAGGCATATACGCCTACAAGACATTTGGTGCGCTGGTCATGTGTATGTATTACGGAGGCGAGAAAGAGTTTCTGCATTATTTCTATCTGTTTGCCAATAATGGGCTGACTACGTTTTTCATTCTGTTTGCCATGGTTGTCGGAGCCACTATTCCCATGTTTATGCTGCCAAAGATATCTTTTCAGGCTACACGTCAGTTGTAAGTAGCTACTTAAGTATTTATTGTCCGGTTTCGGATAAAAGTGTAAATTTGCATTAAGAACAGTTTAAAAGACAGAATCGATTGTCTTATGACAATAAACTCTTTTGGAGAATGTTTGAAGTCAGATTCATTCATTCTCTATGTCAAGACGTTTTAAATTCAAACATTTTCTTAATGCTATGGAAATTATATTGACGATAGTCGGGTATCTGGCTGCAATATGCATGGTCTGCGGCTATTTGCCTCAGGCTGTATATACTATCCGCACTCGCGATACCGACGGAATAGCGTTGCCGACTTTCCTGCTGATGGGCTTCGGCGGTTTTTTCTTTATATTACAGGGTATACTCACCTCCAATATACCTCTTGTCATAACAAATGTCATCACTACAGTCTGTTGTGTGATAATTACTCTTATCAAATTACGTAACGACCGGAAGAAACACCATTGACTCGGATATAAATAAACCAATGCGGTGTCTGGATCGTTTTCACATTGGTAACTAAAAATAAAAAATATGGAATTCAGAGAACTCGAGGTAAAGGACTATCCGTCCTTCCTCAAACTATACAACGAGACATTTCCCGCAGATGAAAGGCGTCTGTACAAAAGTGCGGAGCATGTTGCAAGTTTCGTAAAGGAAAAGGGTGGAAAATTCAAAGGATTTGTATATGATGACGGTGGAGACGATTTTGTCGGCTTCCTGACATACTGGGTCTTCAAAGGATTTGTATACATAGAGCACTTTGCTGTCGATCCCGCACATCGTTCGAAAAATATCGGTCGAAAGATGTTGAGCCATCTGTTTGATATCGCGGGCCCCGATGTGCTTATAGAAGTGGAGAAACCGGAGACGGAGGAAGCGCGCAGGCGTATTGCCTTTTATGAAAAGAACGGTTTTCGTATGAGAGAGGATATCAATTATGTTCAGCCTCCTTACAGTGCGGAGCAGACAGGCATAGAGATGATGTTGATGACTCACGGCGATGTCAATCTCCGTGACACCCGCGACCTTCGTGAGATGCTTACGGAAGTATACAATGTCAATCACGGTGTGTGATATCTTGATGTCAAACTCCTTTTAATATTAATCTTTTAATTTTTATATTATGAATTACACAGAATTGATAAATAGTCAGAAGACCGTAGTTGTGGAATTTTTTGCCACCTGGTGCCCTCATTGCCAGCGTATGATGCCGGTTGTCGAACAGGTTAAGGAACTTGTCGGAGACCGTGCGCGCATCGTTCAGCTTGATATAGACGAAAATCAGGATGCGGCTCAGGATGCGGATGTGCAGTCCGTACCGACATTTATCGTATATAAGGATGGCAAGGAAGTCTGGCGACAGAGCGGAGAGATGGAAGGCGATTTCCTGCTTTCCCAGATTGAGAAAGGAATGTAATTTTTTTGCCGTACCGTAGCTTGGTTGCTCCGGTATATGACTTGCCTTCACCGTCCTGGACAGACGTGGCCCCGACAGATCTGAAATGCCGGAGCAACGCCTTTCGGAGACGGTGAATACATTAAATCACTTCCAGATAAGATGACTTAAATCAATTTGAACAGTTATTTATGACTCCGAATTTCATACTGTCCGACTTCCTGTCTGCATTGTCGGTGCCGCACACGGCAGACTATACGAACCGTCAGTTCGAGTCTATGCCTTTCAAGTCTCTTTTCGGCCTTTCGAAACTGCTTGACAAGTATGGGGTGTCAAGTCAGGGCTTTAAACTTGATGACCGAAAGGAAATCCGAAAAATAACACCTCCTTTTCTTGCTCATACTCCTCAGGGATTTGTGATAGTCACAGGGATAGGAGACGATACGGTCGATTATCTTACGCAGGGGGTAGCCGAAAAAATGCCTCTTGACAATTTCAGACAGGCCTGGGATGGAAATGTTTTCCTTGCGTTTCCCTCTGATTCGGCGATGGAGCCGGACTATCATTCACATGCAAGGATGATTTTTGTTTCCAAGGCAAAAAAAGTGATGCTGTGGGTTCTTGGAGTGGCTTTGTTCCTGTATCTGTTCATTTCCAACGGAATATACCGGCATGTCACTTTGATCCTTGCCACGCTTTGCGATTTTCTCGGACTGGCTCTTACCTTTATGCTTGTCCAGAAATCAATGCGTATCAAAAGCAGGGCTGCCGACCGTGTCTGCGGAGTTTTGCAGGAAGGGGGCTGTGATTCCGTGCTTGAGACCAGGGCCTCGAGCTTTTACGGCATATTCAGCTGGAGCGAGGTAGGTTTCAGCTACTTTTCGGTGAGTCTTCTGGCATTGCTCGTTTTCCCGCAATGGACAGGATATATAGCGGCATGCAATGTGTGCTGTCTTCCTTTTACGCTCTGGAGCATATGGTATCAAAAATTCCGTGCCAAGGCATGGTGCACGCTGTGTGTCAGTGTGCAGGCTACACTTTGGCTTCTCTTCATATGTTTCCTGACCGGAGGGTGGATAAGAGATATCTTCCCGTTGAGAATAGAGTTTTTTGTATTGGTGGGAGCCTATGCGTTCGTATTGCTCGGCTTGAACCGTATTATGCCTTTGATGACAAACAAAGAAATCAATGATGAAACCAAAGCGGATTCCGCATCCGGATCTTAAAGACGCCCGTCAGCTCGGACCAATGGATCTGAATGCGATAAAATTTACAGACAAACACACGCTTCTCACTCCCGAGGTGCTGGAGCGTCACATCTGTTCGTAATCCTTTGCGAGACCGCCTGTGCCGGTTTCTTTGTACAGTGAAGGAAGGTCATGCCCTGTCTCTTTCATGACCTTGACAAGTTTGTCGAAACTTACGCGATGCACTCCGTCGGTGAAGCTCGCATAGATATTGGCGTCAAGCGCGCGGGCGGCGGCATATGCGTTTCTTTCGATGCAGGGTATCTGCACGAGTCCGCACACCGGATCGCAGGTCATGCCGAGATGGTGCTCAAGTCCCATTTCAGCGGCATATTCTATCTGCGCCGGACTGCCTCCGAAAAGCTGGCTGGCGGCGGCAGCGGCCATGGCACATGCCACTCCGACCTCTCCCTGGCAGCCTACATCTGCGCCTGAGATGCTGGCGTTGTGCTTGACTATGTTGCCTATGAGACCTGCTGTGGCGAGAGCGTGCAGCATTTGTTCCTCAGAGAAATTGCGGCTTTTCCAGAGGTGATACAGTACGCCGGGCACCACTCCGCTCGATCCGCATGTGGGCGCCGTGACTATTACGCCGCCCGAAGCGTTTTCCTCGCTGACTGCCAGTGCATAGGCAAAAACGAGTCCGCGGCTCTTCAGATTGTCGCGATAGCCTCCGGCTTTTACATAATAGTTGAGAGCCTTGCGTTTCAGGTTGAGCGGGCCGGGGAGTCTGCCGTCCCGGTTTATGCCGCGTTCCACAGCGGCTTTCATCGCCTCCCAGACTTCTCTAAGATAGTCGTAGATGCCCGGTCCTTCGCAGTGTTCCACGTATTCCCAATAGCTGTGGCCCGTGCGTTCGCAATAATTCTTGATCTCGGTCATCGAGTTCATATTATAGATCTCGCCGCTCCCCTCATGTTGCATGCCCTCGTATTCCAGGGCACCTCCGCCGACTGAATATACAGTCCATTCATCTTCAGGAAATCCCACGGAATTGAGCGATGCGAACTTCATGCCGTTCGGATGGTATGGTAGAAACACATCAGGTTTCCAGACTATGTTCACAGGCACGTTGGCATGTGAGAGAACATCGATGATGGCCTCGTCTGTCATATGTCCTTTGCCAGTAGCCGCAAGACTGCCGTATAAGGTCACTTCGAAACCCTTTGCACCGGCATGGCCGGCAAGAAACATTTCCGCCGCTTTGCGTGGTCCCATGGTGTGTGATGACGACGGCCCGGTGCCGATACGATATAGTTCTCTGATTGATTTCATGATACCCGAAAATGATGAATTAAACAAAAAAATAGTAGGCTACAATCCCAGCCGCAATCGCGCCTGTCACGTCGGCCAATAGTGCATATCCTGCCGCGTAGCGGGTCTTGGAGACCCCGATAGATCCGAAATATACAGCCAGAATATAAAATGTCGTGTCCGTGGAGCCTCTTACGGCCGCGGCGAGTTTGCTGACGAAAGCGTCTGGTCCGTTGGCTTTCATGACGTCGAGCATCATGGCGCAGCTGCCGCTTCCGCTGAGGGGTTTCATGAGCATTGTCGGTAACGCTCCGACCCATCGGGTGTCGAACCCGAGCCATCCTATGAAACTTTCTACCCACGACGTGAATATGTCGAGCGCGCCTGAGGCGCGGAACATACCGATCGCCACAAGAATTGCCACGAGATAAGGTATGATCATGACTGCCGTCTTGAAACCTTCTTTCGCACCTTCGATAAACACGTCATAGACTCTGAGTTTCTTGCGGACTCCCGAGGTGATGAAAGCTATTATCACGCAGAAGAGTATGACATTGGCGGCAAACGTGCTGTAAAGCTGTACTTTTTCTGCCGGAAGACTGGAGAAGAACCATGTGACGGCGGCTACAAAAGCCGCTATGCCCAGAAGCCAGCTCCATATGACGCGGTCCATCCGGATGCGTTGCTTAAGACATAACGCTCCAAGTCCAACAAGTGTTGCGACGGCGGTGGCAATCAGGATCGGTATGAATATGTCGGTCGGATTGGCTGCCCCTCCCTGGGCGCGATACATCATGATGCTGATCGGTATCAGACACAGCCCCGAACTATTGAGTACCAGAAACATTATCATGGCATCGGTGGCTGTGTCCTTTTTCGGATTAAGGGTCTGCATTTCCTGCATTGCCCTCAGGCCCATGGGAGTCGCTGCATTGTCAAGACCGAGCATGTTGGCCGATATGTTCATGAATATCGCCCCCATGGCCGGATGGCCTTTGGGAATGCCCGGAAACAGCCGGGAAAAGAACGGGCTGATAAGTCGCCCGAAAAATTCTATAACTCCTCCGCGCTCTCCGATTTTCATTATGCCGAGCCACAGCGTAAGGACGCCTGTCAGTCCGAGCGAAACTTCGAAAGCGAACGCGGCCTGATCGAACGACGCGTTCATTATGTCGCTCCATACCTGGAAATCTCCGTCGATAAGAGTGCGGCCTATAGCCATCAGAAACGCTATCGCGAAGAATGCTATCCAGATCCAGTTTAGAACCATGTCGGACGGAAATCGGGTTTAGAATTTGCGTATGCCCATGATCTCGCGGACATCGGCGAGAGTTCTGGATGCGGCCTCGCGTGCGCGTTCGGCTCCCTGGCGCACTACTTTCGAAAGATATTCGTCATTGTCGCGGATATCAAGTATACGTTCTCTTATCGGAAGAGTGACTTTGAGTATGTCTTCCGCAAGTTGTTTTTTCAGATCCCCGTAACGTATGGAGCAGTCCGCATACGCGTCCTTGAAGTGTTGGAGCGTGTCGGGAGTGGAGACCAGTTCCATGAGGGTGAAAAGATTGCGTATCGGTTCGGATACTTCCTGATTCGGTGTTTTCGGGCCTTCGTCGGTTACGGCTCGCATCACTTTCTTACGGAGAGTCTTCTCGTCATCGATCAGATATATGCAGTTGCCTTCGCTTTTTCCCATTTTTCCCGAGCCGTCCAGGCCGGGTACTTTGACGGCGTGTGAACCGAAATTGAAATTGACGGGCTCGCCGAAATAGGAAGTCTTGTAGAACGAGTTGAATCTGCGGGCGAAACGGCGGGTCAGCTCAAGATGCTGTTCCTGGTCTTTGCCTACAGGAACAAAATCGGCGTGGTGTATAAGTATGTCGACAGCCATCAGAGTAGGATAGGTCAGAAGGCCCGCATTGACGCGCTGGTTTGTCTGATTGCCGATTATCTGCTTCTCTATGCCCTCGTCGTCAGCCTCGTTGTCGACGGATCCCTCTTCTCCGTTTGAGGATGGGGCGCTGATACCGAGTGCTTTGCGGGCTTTGTCTTTGAAAGATGCGGTACGCATGAGCTCGCCTATGCCGACATGCATGTTCATCAGCAGATACATTTCGGCAATTTCAGGTACGTCACTTTGCACATAGATGGTGTTTTTTTCAGGATCAAGGCCGGCAGCAAGATACTCCGCGAGAATCTGTTTTACATTTTCATGAAGCATCTTCGGGTCGGGATGGGTGGTCAGAGCATGTAGATCCGCCACAAAATAGCGGCAGTCATAGTCATCCTGCATTCTGACAAATTTGCTCAAGGCTCCGTAATAATTGCCGAGATGAAGATTTCCGGTCGCACGGATGCCGCTCAGCACTATTTTTTTGCCGTCACGGCCCGCACCTTTTTTCTCTATGTTTGTATCGCTCATAACTTTCTAAATTTTATAATATGCAGAATTTTGTAAATAAGTGATCAGATTAAATATATATCGGAAGCTCAAGTGATTTCGAACAGTTTTTTAATTTGATCACTTACTTAAATTCATCAAAATGCAAATTTACAAAAAAATTTGCCACATTCCTACTATAAACGGTGGTTGGACTCTAAAAATTGAATCATGTGCTTTTGCTTATAAATGATAAAAGGCTCTTGCGCGGGACAAGAGCCTTCAGTAAAGTGAAAGTAGGTTAGGGGTTGGTTTTATAATTATTTGATTTCAAGCGGAGTGTAAGGCAGATCGAAAGCCTCGGCTACAGCCTTGAATGTGATCTTGCCGTCAACTACATTGACACCGTTGGCCAGTCCGCAGTCACGCTTACATGCCTCTACCCAGCCGAGATCAGCGAGACGTACTGCATATGGCATTGTGGCGTTTGTGAGGGCGAGGGTGGAAGTATAAGGAACGGCACCCGGGATGTTGGCAACTGCATACTGTACCACACCGTCAACAACGTATGTCGGTTCGGAATGTGTGGTAGGATGTGTTGTCTCGAAGCATCCGCCCTGGTCAACGGCCACATCGACCATGACTGAACCCGGACGCATCAGCTTGACCATGTCGGCTGTCACGAGATGCGGAGTCTTTGCTCCCGGCACGAGGACTGAACCCACTACGAGGTCGGTGGTCGGAAGTTCCTGTTCGATATTGTGGCGTGAAGAGTAAAGTGTCTTGACGTTCTTGGGCATCACTTCCGCACAGTGGCGAAGCACATTCAGGTTCACGTCGGTGATGGTCACGTCGGCACCGAGGCCGGCTGCCATAAGAGCTGCGTTGCGTCCGACTACGCCTGCTCCGAGCACAAGAACTTTTGCCGGTTTCACACCCGGTACGCCGCCCATAAGCACGCCGCGGCCGCCCTGAGGCTTTTCAAGGAAACGTGCGCCTTCCTGGATAGACATACGGCCGGCCACCTCGCTCATCGGGATAAGAAGCGGAAGACGATTGTCGCGGTCGGTCACTGTCTCATATGCGATACAGGTGGCGCCGCTCTCGAGCATTGCGTCGAGGAGTTCGCGGTCTGATGCGAAATGGAAATATGTGAACAGGAGCTGACCTTTGCGGATAAGTTTGTATTCGGGAGCGATCGGTTCTTTCACCTTTATGATCATGTCGGCTGTGGCGTATACATCTTCAATTGTCGGAAGGATTGTCGCGCCTGCCTCTATATATTCTTCGTCCGAGAAACCGCTTCCTTCACCAGCCGTGTGCTGTACATACAGAGTATGGCCGTGAGCTACAAGTTCTTTCACACCAGCCGGGGTGGCACCCACGCGGTTCTCATTGTTTTTGATCTCTTTTGGAATTCCGATTTTCATGTCTTTTTGTATTAGATTTGTTGTGTCTCAGTTTAACTCCGTTTCATTCGGGTCAAATACGTCCGAAACCGGCCGTATGGCTCTCATGTCGTTTACGCGTCAAATTTACAATTTTAGCATGAATCCACAATCGGTTTTTCATATGTTTTTTAACATAAATTTGAAATATTCTTATCAGCTTCAAATCTTGATGCTTCCACAGCGTTATATGTTTATAGTTATCGCGAGGTTGTCATAAACAAACGTTGATCATGTCTAAAACAGGTTTGAGAAAAGGTCTTTCCGAATTGTCTAAAGAGGAGATAATCGGTGTCGTATGTGAACTTTATGACTCGCGTAAGGATGCCAGGGAATATCTTGATTATTGGCTTGATCCCGATCCGGAAAAGGCCTTGGAAGATTATAAGGAGCGCGTTGACAAGATGTTTTTTTATTCTACCGGAAAGAACAGATCCCAACCTGCGGTCAATGATCTCAAGCGTCTGGTAAATCATTTTTCAACTATCGTTTTCGACAGCGAGAAGATCGCCGATCTGCTGGTCCATATAGCCGAACGTCAATATATATGGCTGACTCGTAAACGAAGTGGCTTCAATCAGTGCGAGACCGCTGTGAGACGGGCCTGTGACAATGCGCGGACCTATATCGAAAGCGCGGACCTCGAAGACTTATATGGATTGCGTCTCGAACGTCTTGACGAAAGCATAAAAGATTTTTACAACGATCTTCCCCGCCCTCAACGCCGCTGGTGGCGTCATCTGTAAATTCCGGTATAAAAGTTTTTAGATTATTTTGGAACACCCTCTTAATACAATTCCGATGACTGAACTTGAGAAATGTATGGCTGGAGAACCGTATGACTGCCATGATAAGATTTTTATTGATATGAAAGCTGTCGCCACACGATGGATGCAACGTTATAATTCTTTATCGTATGAACGACGGTCTGAACGTTATGCCATGCTTAAAGAGCTGTTCGGAAGTGTGGGAAGCAATTGTTCTGTAGGAGATGGCTTTATTTGTGGATTCGGATGCAATATTTTTATGGGCGATAATGTTTCAGTCAATTATCGTTGCACTCTGATAGATTGCAATGAAATACACATCGGCAATAATGTGCTGATAGCTCCCGGTGTGCAGATAAACACCGCCTTGCATTCTACAGAATGGGTAGATAGAAACAATCCTGATTTTGAAAACAATTGGCAAGCCTATTTTTGTAAGACTTATGCACTACCGGTCACTATAGGGAATAATTGCTGGATAGGCGCCGGCGCTATTCTTATTGCAGGCGTGACTCTCGGAGATAATGTCACAGTTGCAGCGGGTGCTGTGGTGACGAAATCATTTCCCGACAACTGTTTGATCGGAGGTGTGCCCGCCCGTATATTGAGACGGTTTGATACAAGTAAATGAAATGCCGTGGCAAACTACATGCATAGTCCGGAGAAAAGTAGACACATCAACCGTCTTTTTCTCCGGACTATGCCATTGAAGGTTTGAAATAAATTGTTAAGCAGCTACTTAACGCCAGCCCATAAACATCTTTACTACATCGGGGTCATGGTGATCGAAGAAGAGACTCTTGCCGGTATCAAGGGCCGCAATCTCGGCCATATCCTCGTTGCTGAGAGTGAAATCGAAAATGTCGATGTTCTGCTCCATGCGTTCGATGTGCACAGACTTGGGTATTATGATGACTCCTCGCTGAATGAGCCAGCGCAATGCTACCTGAGCCACTGATTTGCCATATTTCTTTCCGATTCTCTCGAGCACGGGATTTGTGAAGAAATTGTTGCGTCCTTCGGCGAGCGGTCCCCATGACATTATCCGGCAGCCGTATTCCTCCATATATTTCTGAGCCTCGGTCTGTTGGTCGAATACATGTGTTTCCACCTGATTTACCATAGGGGGAATCTCGACATTGCATGCAATGTCGATCAGATGGTCCGGATAGAAATTGCTTACGCCTATAGCGTGAAGTTTCCCCTCTTTGTATGCCTCCTCAAGAGCACGGTATGCTCCATATCTGTCACAGAATGGCTGATGCAAAAGCATCAGGTCTATATAATCGGTGCGCAATTTGCGGAGGCTTTCGTCGATAGATGCCTTGGCTTTCTCATAACCGTAGTTGGAAATCCATATTTTTGATACGATAAAGATTTCTTCACGCGGTATACCGCTTTTGGCAATCGCGGCACCGACACCTTCCTCATTGTTATAAGCCTGTGCCGTGTCAATCATCCGGTAGCCTGTCTTGAGTGCGTCGCTGACGCATCTCTCGCACTCAGCGGGATCAACCTGATATACTCCATAGCCGACTATTGGCATTATAACGTCGTTTCTAAGTTTTACAGTTTCCATATTGTCTAATTATGATTTTACCATGTATTTTATCCAGAGGACATCATTATCCATTCGTTCTACCGACTGTAGGCTCAGCCGGGTCGGAAGTCTGGACTGATCTGAAATACCGTCAAACATTGCTCTCCACCCTTCGCGGCCGTCTATGCCGGGGGCGAGAAGCAGACTCACTTCATCAATCAGCCCTGCCTCAAGAAAGCCTCCGTTGATGAGGCCTCCTCCAAGCACCGCCAGACGTTCGACATCAAATTCACCGTATAAAGTTTCCATTGCATTGACAAGATCAATATGGCTTTTGCCTGTAGCTATATATGAGATGTTCTTGTCCCGGAGGTATGAAATATATTCGGCCGGTACGTCCTCGGTGGTGAGTATCAGAAGTGGACGCCCGTCTTCCATTGTTCCGCTTTCCCAAAGAAGGGAGCCATGTGTATCGGGGCAAATGTGGAAATCTTTGCTCTCAGTTGCTTTGAAAACATCCTTTTTGCCGAGTGCCGTTTGGTCGTGAGCGTCAAAGTGGCCGGGAAGTGCGTAGTAATGTTCCATCGTCACGCGCCCTTCCACTGATGCCTGACAGTCGAGAGTCTCAAGAGTGGTGTAATATTCGTCGCCGCTGATTTTATCGACCATTCCGCAGTCTATGCGGCCGTCGATCGATTCAACCATGTGGCATATAATATATGGCCTTTTCATTTTTATCATGCATTTAATTATATTTTTACAAAAATACAATTAATTTATATTTGTCGGCTTGTACAAAAGTCCTTGAAATTTGTACAAATTGACCGATTCAACGATATTAAAATGGAGAGGGCGGTGAAGTATAAAGCTTCACCGCCCCGTTTTGCTGTAGGCTCCTCTGACGTTGTTCACCACTTTACCGGTTCATCGAGGATAGTGCCGTCGGTGGCATCATCGGCAGTGAATGTATTGCCGCGATACTGAACACAGAGCATTACAAGAGGTTCGTTGCCGTTATTGCGTACTGAACGTTTTCCGGCAGGAGCCACCCGGACAACCGCCCCCTCTTCTACCGGAAATACTTCTCCGTCTACTTGAAATTCACCTTTGCCTGATAGGAAGAAGTATAGTTCTTCATGATTCTTGTGGGTGTGAAGGAAACCGGTTTCCTGACCGGGTGAGAACACCTGAAATGAAAACTCAGCGCCTGTCGCGCCCGCACTCTGTCTTCCGAACGCTTTGCCGGGAATCTTGATATCCTGACCGAGTTCGAGTACATAATCTTTTAGGTCGGCAAATTTGCCGAAGTTGACAGCACTGAAATTAGTGCCCTTTTCGATTGTCTGAATCTGTTTCATATCATTTACGGGTTTTGTTTCGTGTTGCAAAGATACAATGTAAATTAGCGTTTGTCAAGAAGTTACTTTTGTGTCTAATAGTAACTTTTTTGTCACTTTTGCAGATTGACAGTTTATTACGGATAATGTTTTCTTTAAAAAATTTTTACTTCTTGTGTATGCGCGGATTTGTAAGTAATTTTGTAAAATAAAGTACCCGTGATATGAAAGAAGAATTAAATCCGATTATAGAGAGATGTCCGATCAGGAACGTCGTGGCGCGTTTCGGTGATAAATGGTCACTGTTGGTTTTGCTTGTCATAGATAGTGTGGAAATTGTGAGGTTTAATGAACTGGGCCGTCTGATCCCCGACATATCCACGCGTGTTCTATCTACTACACTAAAAAATCTTGAAACTGACGGTCTGATCAGCCGCAAAGTATATGCACAGGTGCCTCCAAAGGTGGAATATGCTTTGACAGATACTGGCAAATCTCTCATACCGCTGATAATGCAGCTGGCGGAGTGGGCGCAGGCGAACATGAAAAGTATAATGGATCACCGTAAGAAATATGAAGCGTCATGCGACAAATAAAACATACGCTATAGATCCATAGTGTATAATTTGTGTTTCTTGAGCCAATGACCATCTGTTAATGCCGGATGCATGAATGTTCCTTTGCAAGTCATGCCGATGCGCTTCATGACATTTTCAGAGGGAATGTTCGGAATGGCTGTGAATGAATAAAGCTTCTTGAATAAATTTTTCTCACGGGCATAGACTATGCATGCTTTCGCGGCTTCTGTGGCATATCCGTTATGCCAGAATTTATCTGAGATGCGCCAGCCGATTTCCCAGTTCGGAGAGAATGGCGCATCGAAACTAAAGCGATGGAAACCGACATATCCGATAAATTCACCTGTTTCTTTGATTTCGACCGCGTACAGTCCGAATCCATATTCTTCAAATTCCGCAATAATGCGGTCAACGAAAGCATTAGACTCATCAATTGACAGGGTGGCTGGAAAATATCTCATTACGTTCTCATTACCGTTCATTTCGGCAAATGGTTTCCGGTCATCATATTTCCAGCAACGTAGAATCAGCCGTTCGGTCTCAATACATATAATTTCCATATCACAAAATTAATCAATTTTCATATGTTGTTTTTCGGGCGAATATTATGAAGTTGTCTAAACTAATTTACGTTTTATAAATATTCTGAAGAAGTTTAACCTTTATGGCAATCTTTATTAATCTTTTGGGTGTATTTCTCCGCTCTCATCGGCACCGACCGAAAGGTCGCTGCCTCTTCGATCGAAGAAATCCCCTCCAAAATCTTAATAAATCTTACCATAAAAATTAGTTTAGACAACTTCTATAAAATTTCTGCGTTTTTACGGTATTCAACGTTTTTACGGTATTCAATTGGTGAAATTCCGGCGCATTTTCTGAAAAGACGAGAGAAATGTTGTGGATATTGGAATCCTAACTCGTATGAAATCTGGCTGATGGTTTTTCCGGGAATCAATAGTCTTTCTTTTGCAATATCTATTACCCGTGACTGTATATGTTCCAATGGCGTATGTCCAGTCTCTTTCTTGATAAGATCGCCAAAATAATTCGGCGATAGAGAGAGTTCTCCCGCACACCATTTTACAGTGGGTAAACCTGAATCCTGCAGTTTTTCAAAGTCGTTGAAATATTTGGAAAGTAATGCTTCAAAACGCACAAGCAAATCTGAATTAATATTATGACGAGTGATGAATTGTCGTTCATAGAACCGTAGGCAATAGTCAAGCAGTAAGCCGATTTTGGCCGCAATCAATCGTTTGCTCAGATGGTCAATACGGTGTTGCAGTTCAATGCTGATTTTATTCAGGCAATCTACAAATATATCGCGTTCTTCCTGTGAAAGATGTAGGGCTTCATTGACTTCATATGAAAAGTAGGAATACTCTCGTATGTTACGTCCCACTTCCGTTCCCTTGATTAAATCCGGATGGAAACATAATGCCCATCCTTTGGGTTGGAATGTTTCACCGGTATCTTCTATGCCTATTACCTGCCCGGGAGCTACGCATACAACAGACCCTTTCTGAAAATCATACTTTCGACGGCCATATAGCAATTCGCAGTTCTTCTCGTCTTTGAGAAAAACAGTGTAGAAACTGAATGTATGGCGCATATGACGCATTGGAGATGATTTCGACAAATCTATTACGCTTGCTAATGGGTGATGCGTCTCAATGCCAAGCATCGCATTATATTCGGCAACAGTCTCTATGTTAAGTAATCCGGTTTGCATATCATAAAGCATTTGTTGCAAAATTAATAATTAAGTAGCTACGAAGAATAAATGATCATATGTTTTTTTAGAGATCCACATATGATCATTTATTCTTCGTAGCTACCTACTCTTTGGATTCAAAAATGTAATTCCGGTTATCATTACGGTAATATGGTTAATTCCTTGGCAATAGATTCCCGCTAACTTTGCATCAAAAATAAAAATATGATACAGACAAGAGATGTAATGATACTGACCGGTGCCGGTCAAATAGGTATGGCAATTGCCCGAAGAATGGGTTATGGCATGAAAATATTAATAGGAGATAATCGTTTGAGGAATGTCGAGACCATTGCCGATATTATGAACAAAGCCGGTTTTGATACAGTCCCTTTTCAAATGGATCTATCGGTACGGGATTCTATTCTCGCATTGATCTCGGAAGCTCAAAAGTATGGGGAAATCAAGATGCTTGTAAATGCTGCAGGTGTGTCTCCGAGTCAGGCTTCTATAGAGACAATACTTAAAGTGGATCTTTACGGCACAGCTGTCCTGCTTGAAGAAGTGGGAAAGGTTATAGCGCATGACGGAACTGGTGTGACCATATCCAGTCAGTCGGGACACCGTATGCCGCCCCTTACACCAGAACAGGATGAACAGCTTGCTCTTACTTCGACAGAAAATCTGTTACAGCTTGATATGCTTCGGAAAGAAAATATCCGTGATACGCTGCATGCCTATCAGATGGCAAAGAGATGTAATGTAAAACGTGTAATGGCAGAAGCCGTCCGTTGGGGTAAACGAGGTGCGCGTATCAACTCCATTTCACCCGGAATCATAGTGACGCCACTTGCTATTGACGAATTCAACGGACCCAGAGGAGATTTCTATAAGAATATGTTTGTGAAATGTCCTGCGGGCCGTCCCGGGACTGCTGATGAAGTAGCTAATGTGGCGGAACTTCTCATGTCATCAAAAGGAGCTTTTATAACCGGATCAGACTTTCTGATTGACGGCGGTGCGACAGCATCATATTTTTATGGACCACTGAAAGCGAACTAAGATAGTCCGAATTAAATACATATTGATGAAAAAGAGACTATGGAGTATCTTTCTCCATAGCCTCTTCTGGTAATAATGTCAGTTTCAGAGCATGTCCTGCCACAGACTATTCCGCATTGTTTTTCAGCCATTCACTTCTGATTTTGTCGGGCAGATGGGTCACTTTGAAATCGGAGAATGATGCCTTGAATCCATTGCCGTCAGGACATGCGGCGAACATTCCGATTTTTACAGGATGGTTTGCCTCGATCCATGCATTGCGCATCATGTGATATTCTTTGTCATCGAGAGAGTAGAATATCTCCACTGCATCCAGCCGGCGTACAGCCTTGATCCAGATATATTCTACAGGTCGATCAAGAGTAGTAACACTCCAGTCTGAGGTTTTGTGGGTGACAACGGTGCTGAGATTGTATCTGCCATCGACAAATTCTATTCCTGTCTTGATATAGTTCTCGTGATCAAGACGTATCATCATTCCGGCTTGATCGAATCTTACCTTATAGTCTCCTGATATTTTCACTTTGGCCTCAAACTCACCTCCATATTCCGCATAATAGAAAGGTGCGTCATCGACGGTAAATCCATAATGAGATATACGCCAGTAGTCGCTGTTTGGAGTGACATCCATAGTCAGGGTGCCATTGCTGATATGCCACTTGTCCGGTTCGTTAAACCAGTTCATCTTCTCAAGGGTCTGCGCGGTCATCATTTCGACAGAGATTACCGTAAACAAAATAAGAATCAGTCTGAAATTCATCATTTCTAATTGTTCGGAATTATTTTAATAACTTTACATGGATTGCCGGCAGCCAGTGTATTGGAAGGAATGTCCCGATTTACTACGCTTCCGGCGCCGATAACACAATTGTCTCCGATTGTTACACCAGGTAATACTGATACTCCCGCTCCGATCCAGACATTGTTGCCCACCATGATGGGACGTGCATATTCGAGACCTCTGTTGCGTTCTTTGGCATCAATGGGATGTCCGGCGGTATAGAATCCGCAGTTCGGGGCTACGAATACATTGTCTCCGAAAGTCACAGGAGCCTCGTCAAGTATCACAAGATTGAAGTTGGCATAGAAATTCTTTCCGACACGAATGTTATATCCATAATCGCAATGAAAGGGCTGTTCGATAAGTATTCCCTCCTTGACTTCACCGAGTATTTTACGAAGTGAAGTTTCCCTTTCCACGGTCTGGCAAGGACGCAGATCGTTGTAGTCTCGGCATAATTCCTTGCATTTAAGACGCTCCTCTATAAGATCCGGGTCATTGTTGGCATCATAAATCATGCCGGCAAGCATTTTCTCTTTTTCTGTCATTGTTGTCTATAAACATTAATTAAGTAATCAGATTAAACATATGGATTAAAAAAATCACTTACTATCGTTTTAATTTGATCACTTACTTAGTTTGATTAACTTTGCAAAATTAATAAGCTACAATATAACAGGCAATGGTCAGAAATAACCATTCTAATGAAAATCGGAAGAAACTCGATGCGCTGCTTCGCTCAGATGAAGCAGTCTGCAGACATGGCTGTCCGGCTAAAGTCCTTGACTATGCGCGATTTCTGGCTAATGTCGAGAATGTGCTTGTAGTAGTAAGCGATCTGGTTGTCAACAAAAGCTACATAATAGCTGGAGGATTTGCGTGTAATCTTGACATTGGCGATTATCTCCAGGAAGATTCAATCTGGGAAAACAGGATTCTTTCGCTTATGTCGCCGGAGGAACAGGAGAAAAAGTATATCGCCGAACTGCGATATTTTCATTTTTTGCGACATTTGCCGAAAAACAGGAAATCGGATTATTATCTTGTCTCCAAATTGCGGTTCCGTTTTATCAATGGGGAGATACACGATGTATTGCATAAAATGTACTATCTTTTCGATGAAGATAAGGATAATATCAGATATGCACTCTGTATTTATGCACCTTTGCCATTTGATTTCAATGGCCAGAGCTATGCGGTCAATTCCATTACCGGAATAACCGAGGAACTGACTGATTATGGTAATAAAACAATCTTAAGTCCCCGAGAGAGACAGGTTCTGTCGCTTATAGATACGGGAATGAAAAGCGCGGAAATTGCCGATAGGTTAAACATCAGTATCCATACTGTCAGCCGACACCGTCAGCAAATAATAGGCAAGCTTCAAGTGAAGAATTCACACGAAGCATGTCGTCTTGTCAAATCGATGGGAATTATTTAGGTATTGTTTTAATTTGATTACGTACTTATAACAATTAGATTTGTCTATATGCCCCGATCCAAAGAGCTGCCGTTTTCAGAAATGCAAAAGATATCCGATTCGGGCATCTTTGTAAAACGTTTCGATCATTTTGGAAAGACTCCGATGAAACTTTATGCTCATCGCGATGATTATTATATGTTCGGTATCCTGACACAAGGCTCGGCGGCGATAGAGATAGATTTTGAAAGAATAGAACTGAAAAGCGGCAATATATTGATCGTATCTCCCTGGCAGGTTCATAACAAACCTGCAGGGGAAGTATGGGAAGCGGACGGGTGGCTGCTTGCCTTTTCCGCGGAAATGCTTTCGGAATCCGAAGCCGGTGCTATCGAGGAATATTCCATATCTCCACATCCTTTAAATCCTGGTGAAAATATCTTGTATGATATTGTAACATTGTGTTCTATGCTGGAAAGATACAAAGATAGCGTCAATGTTTCAAATGCGCTGGCTGTAACTGTCAAAAATATGGTGTTGTCCACACTCGTTGCGGGAGATAAAGACCTTACGTGCAGATATAGGGCAATAACTTTGAAACTTAGGAAACTTCTTGATTTGCATATTGCCGGGGAGAAGAGCCCAAGTGCCTATGCATCTATGCTTAATATTTCGGAAGTATATCTTAACGAGGCTGTGAAAGAATCTGTCGGACTAAGTGTGGGCGCATATATACGGGCCAGAGTCATTTTGCAGGCAAAACGACAACTCGCTTATACTTCGTTATCGGCAAAAGAAATCGCATACTCCCTCGGATATGAGGATTATGCTTATTTTTCAAAACTGTTCAGAAAGAATGTTGGCAAATCTCCTTCGGATTATCGCAAAAACCTTAAATAATACAACCTTTTCCTCATTCTTGCCATTCCTACGCATCCCGTGTCATTGTAATTTTGCATTTGTAATACCAATACAAAAAGCAAAACAATGCAAGAACAGATTTTTCCATATGGCCCACAGTGTGTTGCCGTTTGTCCGATGTCAATATTCAAAAGAAGGGGAGTAATATGAAACCGTCGTTAAAACTCAAAATCTGCAACAGATGGCTCGGTTGCGTACTCTTTCTTATGTTGATATCCGGAATACAGCTTGAAGTTACGTCCGGACAATATCTATGGTCGGTATGGGCACATATAATATTGGGTATAGTATTGACCGGCCTCTCTTTATATCACATATTTCTGCATTACAGATTCGGAAACTGGTTCTCACGCTTCGCGAAAAACCGGAGTATTACCACACGCATTCTCTGGTGGATTTTTCTGCTTACCGCAGTCAGTGGAGTCGCCGCTACGGTCATATGGCTTGACAGACATGAACATTCACACCTCGGCGCCATACACGGCAAGATCGGCTTCCTGATGGTTGTGCTTGCCGTGATCCATATTGCAAGATATATAAGGAAAAAGAAGTAGCTCTTTAAAGGAAAGATTGTCACATTGATTTGCTTGTTTTTCCGTATTCCACTTTTTTGTAGTAACTTTGCAGAATGAATTATAAATCTGCAAAATTGCAAAATCATGAACGAATTGGCAACCAAATATAATCCTCAGGATGTCGAGGACAAATGGTACGCGTATTGGATGGAGCATGGCCTGTTCCATTCTGTACCTGATGAGAGAGAGCCCTATACAATTGTCATTCCGCCGCCCAATGTGACCGGCGTTTTGCATATGGGCCATATGCTTAACAATACCATTCAGGATATTCTCGTGCGTCGCGCGCGTATGACCGGCAAAAATGCATGCTGGGTGCCCGGCACTGACCATGCTGCGATCTCCACAGAGGCCAAGGTCGTGGCCAAGCTTGCTCAGGAGGGTATTGACAAGCACTCGCTGACACGAGAGGAATTCCTCAAACACGCTTGGGACTGGACCGACAAATATGGCGGCATAATTCTCAAACAGCTCCGCAAACTCGGTGCATCGTGTGACTGGGAACGCACCGCTTTCACTATGGATGAGACGCGTTCGGCAAGCGTCATCCGAGTGTTCTGCGATCTTTATGAAAAAGGTCTCATCTATCGCGGAGTGCGTATGGTCAACTGGGATCCTCAGGCATTGACCGCACTTTCTGACGAGGAAGTAATATATAAGGAGGAACAGAGCAAACTTTTCCATCTCCGCTATAAAGTGGAAGGGGATGACCGTTATATAGTCGTGGCTACTACCCGTCCCGAGACAATCCTCGGCGATACCGCCGTATGTGTCAATCCCAATGACGAGCGTTACACATGGCTTAAAGGCAAAAATGTCATTGTGCCTCTTGTAGGTCGTTCCGTACCTATCATCATGGATGAGTATGTCGAGATGGAATTCGGCACGGGCTGTCTTAAGGTCACTCCGGCGCATGATGTCAATGACTATATGCTCGGTGATAAATATAATCTTCCCTCAATAGATATTTTCAACGACAACGGTACCATCTCTGAAGCCGGCGGAATGTATGTCGGCATGGATCGTTTTGATGTCCGCCGTAAGATCATGGAAGATCTTGCCGCAGCGGGTCTTGTGGAGAAAGTGGAGGATTATGTGAACAAGGTGGGGCATTCCGAACGTACCGATGCCGTCATAGAACCGAAGCTGTCCATGCAATGGTTTGTCAAGATGGAATCTCTTGCCCGACCGGCTCTAAAGGCTGTCGAGGATGATGACATATCGTTTGTACCTGTCAAGTTCAAGAATACCTATCGTCACTGGATGTCTAATATTAAGGACTGGTGTATCTCCCGTCAGCTCTGGTGGGGACACCGTATCCCGGCATATTATCTTCCCGAAGGGGGATATGTGGTGGCGGAATCGGACGAGGCCGCACTTGTAAAAGCCATCGAAAAGACCGGCAACGCATCTCTTACTCTCGCAGATCTCAAGCGTGATCCCGATTGTCTTGACACATGGTTCTCTTCCTGGCTGTGGCCGATCTCCCTTTTCAACGGTATTCTCGATCCGGACAACGAGGAATTCAAATATTATTATCCGACATCAGATCTTGTCACTGCTCCCGATATTATTTTCTTCTGGGTGGCGCGCATGATCATGGCCGGATATGAGTTTGCCGGAAAGAAACCGTTCGGAAACGTCTATTTCACCGGCATCGTGCGTGACAAGATAGGCCGCAAGATGTCAAAGTCGCTCGGCAACTCGCCCGATCCTCTCGATCTTATAGCGAAATTCGGTGCCGACGGAGTGCGTATGGGTATAATGCTTGCCGCCCCCGCGGGTCATGATATAATGTATGATGATGCCTTGTGTGAGCAGGGACGTAATTTCTGCAACAAGATCTGGAATTCATTCCGACTCATCAAGGGCTGGGAAGTTGCCGACATAGAGCAGCCTGAAAGTTCACGTATCGCTGTCGAATGGTTCGGGGCAAAACTGAACGAGACAATGATCGAGATGACCGACCTGATGGGTAAATTCCGTATATCGGAGGCTCTTATGGCAGTCTACAAATTGTTCTGGGATGAATTCTCATCGTGGTATCTTGAGGTTATAAAGCCTGCCTACGGGCAGCCTGTCGACAAGAAGACATTCGATGCTACCATCGGATTTTTTGACATGCTTTTGCGTCTGCTGCATCCTTTCATGCCTTTCATCACCGAGGAACTCTGGCAGCATCTTGCAGAGCGCCGGGAAGGGGAGAGCATCATGTATGCGCAGCTTCCGGAGCCTGCTGCCGTCAACGAAGGTCTGATCGCCGACTTTGAGCATCTCAAGGAGGTTGTAGCCGGTGTCCGCACCGTCCGCAAGCAGAAACAGATCCCGCAGCGCGATGCGCTGGAACTCGATGTGCAAAGCCAGCATGACGGCTCACTCGATTCTGTAATCATCAAGATGGGTAATATAAGTGCTATCAAGGTGGTCGATGAGAAGAATCCCGCTGCCGCAGCCTTTATAGTAGGCAAGGTGGAATATTCTATTCCGTTGGCCGACAAGGTAAACGTTGAGGAAGAACTTGCCAAGCTTAACAAGGATCTTGAATATTATACCAAATTCCTGGCCGGAGTCGAGAAAAAACTGTCAAATGAAAAGTTTGTGGTAAATGCGCCTGAGGCTGTGGTGGCTGTGGAACGTAAAAAGAAATCGGATGCAGAGGAAAAACTCACTACGATCCGCGCCTCTATTGCTGCTCTTTCCAAATAACATAGAAAACTCCCCTGACGGGGTATAACTCATATTGCTTCGTAAAGGACATGGTGAATAACCGATGTTCTTTACGAAGCATTTTATTTTTTTATCGTAGAAATTTGGATATATCTGAAATTATTACTAAATTTGTAATCGTTACAATAGTGTTAAAATGATGACCGACCATTATTTTTCGGATAGTGATCTTACGGAACTGCTTCATCGGTCCGGAATCAGGCCATCTGTGCAACGTGTGGCTATTCTTTCATTTGTAGCCAGCGGTACGCGGCATCCTTCCGCCGAAGAGATATTCACGGAGCTTTCGGGCAGATTTCCGACAATGTCCCGAACCACTGTCTATAACTCGCTGCATGTTCTTGCCGGAGCCGGTCTGCTTCGGGAACTTGAGTTTGACAGTAATAACCGTCGATATGACTTTGCGCCGCGCCCCGATCATGCTCACTTCCAATGCCGCCGCTGCGGACGTATCTTCGACATGCCTCTTCCGGCTGCATTCAAGGGCCTTGACTCTGCGGGGGGCTTCAATATCGATGCTGTCGATGTCATTTTCAGAGGAATATGTCCGGAATGTGCCGGATGATATGAAACAGAAAGTTATTTAAATGACAATCATATAATTTACATAAACTAAAAAACAATGCAAGATTTAAAAGGAACAAAGACAGAGCGTAACCTTATGGACGCTTTTGCAGGTGAATCACAGGCCCGCAACAAATACAGTTATTATGCATCAAAAGCGCGTCGCGACGGCTACGAACAGATTGCGGCTCTTTTTGAGGAAACAGCCAACAACGAGAAAGAGCATGCCAAACTCTGGTTCAAATATCTTCATGGCGGAGAGGTGCCTGATACAATGGCCAACCTTAAAGATGCTGCCGAGGGTGAGAATTACGAATGGACGGACATGTATGACCGTATGGCACGTGAGGCCGAGGAAGAAGGATTCACTGAAATCGCGAAGAAATTCCGTGCGGTAGGAGCAATAGAGCGTCATCACGAGGAGAGATATCGCAAGCTTCTTGCCAACATCGAAGATGGTATCGTTTTCTCTCGCGATGAAGATGCGATGTGGATCTGTCGTAATTGCGGTCATATCGTAATAGGCCGGAAAGCCCCTGAACTTTGCCCCGTATGCAAGCATTCCCGCAGCTTTTTCGAGATAAAAGCCGATAATTATTGATGTTCGGGATTTAAATTTAAAGGCCATGAGAAGCGCTTCTCATGGCCTTTTTTTGATTCTGAGTCCTAGATATCAGTGTCATCAGAGAGCGAGCATTTCGTTCTGGGCATTCAGATCTTCAAGATAGCGTGTACGGTCTTCTTCTACCATCCGGTCGAATTCGCGCGCGTAGTCTGCTATTACCTCTGCGGTGCGGTGCCAGCGTTCGGGAAAACGAGCCGCGATCCATTTCCGTTCCAGATCTTTGTAGTTGTCAAGGGACGCAGTGAATACTGCTTCCATTTTATCGATTGATTCAGCCTCCATGGCCATTCTCAGATCTTCACGGGTCATCGGCAGTCCTGCGATATCTACCCATTCCGATGCCTGCCGGCTGTCTGTGTTTGTGTCAGACATTTCATTTTCATGACGGTCGGAAAGATATTTGTAGATGGCCAGTTCATAGAGATGACGTGCGCGTTCGAGCGATGCACGGGTGAATTTCATGCCCCTGTAACGTATGTAGCGGTCATCGTCGGCAGGTCGGGCAAGAAGTTTCTCGATGACTTCGGAGGCGGAAAGCATCTTGTCGACAGTGAGAGGATTGAGCACATTGAAGACTATGCGGTCGTGCATGGGCAATTTGCGTTTAAGTCTGCGGTCGCGTGTAGGCCACTTCTGCTCGTCGCGCATCAGCCCGCAACTGCGGAGCATGACCCCGGGCACGACGACGGTCGCTCCTTTTTCATCACCGAACAGATATGAGAAAGGAAACTGGGAGGAATCCGGATGAGTCTTATGTTGACCCATAAGGAGGGAAAACGCTCCGATTTTCGCTCCGAGCATAAGATAGGATGCGGAGCTGGTCTTTACTCCGCGTTCGAGGATTCCCCAGTGCACAGGTCCTAATTTATACATATGGTTGCTTTGGTTTGTACCGCTGCCTGCATTCATGAATGAGGTCTGGCAACCGATGAGCAACGATGATTTGTGCATGCTCACGGTGTATGGTCCGGCGAAAAGAGCGCACGCTTCCCCGTTTTCAAGAGAACAATTGGCGAAGAATAGTGAGTCATGTGCGGAAAATCCTTTCTCAAGTATCGCTCCCTGACCGATGTAGCAGTTTCGGATTATGGCTCCGGAATCGGCCACCCCATCTTCAATTATGAAATTTTCGGCATCGACTCCGTTGCCCACGAAGGCCATGCAGCGTCCGGGGGCCGCATTGTTGATGATCATGCCGTTGCTGAGTCGACGGGCTCCGATCACTTTTACTTCGCGCCCTACGCTGACATTGCGCAGTTCACCGCAATTGGCTACGGTTGCTCCTTCTCCAATGCTGTGTTCAGGGCTGAGCCGTTCAAGATGGTCCTCAAGAAGTGGTTTCAGGTGACGTTCATTCCATTTTGGTTCACGTGCCATAAGCAGGGCCGTCTGGGCGGAAAGACCGGGATAGATTGTGACGGGTCTTGAGCCGGTCTCGTCAAGGACACTGACTTCCACACCGATGCCGCACATGGCTTCCGGCTCGAACTCTATTGAAGAGACGTCCGTGACAGTCGCATTTTTGCCTACGATACAGTTCCGGAGGTGCATACCGATGTTCCGTACCGTAGCGTAATCGCCGATCACGCAGTTCTCCAGACGGGCGTCAGACACTTCCGAACCAAGATCCCTGCGGATTATGCCGAGTGATACGGCCCCTATAAATTCCACGTTACGGACAGAATCAAGATCGGTGGCGTCGCACATGCGAACGGCACTCCAGTCGAGCGAACGGCACCCGTTGCTTTCAAGTTTGCGGCGTTCCCACCATTCGAGCGGACGGCGTCGCAGACTTGTCATGTCGTTGGTTTCGCTGATATTGTTCATAAATCGCAGTTTTCGTCGTATTTCTGATATAAAAAATCGTTATACGGGAATCGGGCCGTATGTATTTCTTTTGCTTTCTGGTAAAGCAGATCCTTGAGCTCGTCTATGTTTATACGCTCTTTGGCAGAGATAAATACACAGTTGTTGTCCATGCGGCTCATCCATGTTTTTCTGAAATCATCGAGCGAGATGTTTTCGCGGGTCATGGGCGTAAGGTCGTCAGGATCTTTGGGAGTATAAGTGAAGGCGTCTATCTTGTTGAAGACCATGATCATCGGCTTTTCCGCGGAATCGCATACATCGGCCAGAGTCTTGTTGACTACTTCTATCTGTTCCTCGAAATTGGGATGGCTGACATCCACCACATGTACCAGAACATCCGCCTCACGCACTTCGTCGAGAGTAGATTTGAAGGAGTCTACAAGATGCGACGGCAGTTTGCGGATGAATCCGACTGTGTCAGACAGCAGAAACGGCAGATTTTCTATAACCACCTTGCGTACGGTAGTGTCGAGTGTGGCAAAGAGTTTGTTCTCGGCGAAGACATCGCTTTTGCTGAGAAGATTCATGAGTGTCGATTTGCCGACATTGGTATATCCGACGAGAGCTACACGGGTAAGTTTTCCGCGATTTTTCCTCTGCACTACTTTTTGCTTGTCAATGGCGACAAGTTCCTCTTTGAGACGGGAGATCTTGTCGAGAATTATGCGTCGGTCCGTCTCTATCTGTGTCTCGCCGGGGCCACGCATGCCTATACCGCCGCGCTGGCGTTCAAGGTGTGTCCACATGCGGGTAAGACGGGGAAGCAGATACTGGTATTGCGCAAGTTCCACCTGAGTACGGGCTGTGGCGGTCTGCGCCCGTTTTGCAAATATGTCGAGAATCAGACTTGTGCGGTCAAGAATTTTGACTTTAAGCTCTTTCTCGATGTTGGCGACCTGTTTTGAAGAAAGTTCGTCATCGAAGATTACAAGTCCTATTTCGTTTTCTTCGACATATTCCCTTATCTCTTCGAGTTTACCGGTGCCGACGTAAGTTCTCGGATTCGGATAGTCGAGTTTCTGTGTGAAACGTGTCACCGGTTCGGCTCCGGCTGTCTCGGCCAGAAACGCCAGTTCGTCAAGATACTCGTCGGTCTTGGCCTCGTTCTGCATGCGGGTGGCGAGTCCGACAAGCACCGTCTTTTCATTTTGTTCCTTATTTATAATATTGTCCTCTATCATAACCTTGCATATATTTTATCGGCGGAGCCGGCGCAGTAAGCTTTAACAGCTTCTAAACATGAAATGGGAACGCATGCGCTCCCATCTCATAAAACAATCCAATGAGGATTTTTATTTTTTTACCTTGTTGTAACGGGCATTCAGACCCTCCACAACCTCGTCGGTGATGTCGAGCTCAGGATTGATGTAGAGGGTTGCTGCCTTGAAGAAAATGGCATCGTAGCCTCTTGTCTTGTTATATGTCTCTATGAACGCGTTGATCGAGTCATTGATTGTCTTTTGAGCCTGCTCGGCAGCCTGGGCTATGTTGTTCTGCAGATTCTGCATGCTGCGCTGGGCCTCGTTCTGCATGTTTGCCATTTTCTGTTCATCCTGCTTGTAGGAGGCTTCCGACAGATATCCGTTGTTCTGCATCTTGTTCTGTACGGTTGTGGCAAAACTCTGGATCTTGTTCTGATGTTGCTTCATCTGGCTTTCGGCGTTTGTCTGGAGTCTGAGCATTTCCTCGTTATAGTCTTTTGCAAGATTGTAACGGCTCAGCACGCTGTCGAGATCCACATAGCGGTAGTTGGGAAGATTGGAAGTAAGTTTTTCCGTCTTGGCTTTGGCAGGAGCTGCTTTTGTCTCCTTTTTTTCATTTCCACATGATGCGGCTCCGAGACAGAGCAGTGCTGAAATGGCCACACTGGAGAGTGTGATGTAAGTTTTTTTCATTTTATGAGGTTAAGTATTATTCTTTTTCTTTTTTGCAGGCACGTGATGGTGGCAGCCATGACGTGACTCCCCCTTGCGGCCCGCAAAGCAAAAGCAAAGCAAAAGTAATGATATTCCCAATAATAACGTAATGAGAAGCGTTAATTTCACTTTTTTTAATATTTAAGAGTCACGTTGTCGCTGACGCAGGTTTATTTGAACGCAAATTTAACTAAAAAATCGCAAATCTTAGCGTAATATGCGAATAATTTGCTAACTTTGGAAAAATTAGGGTGGCGCTTCGCATAGAGAACCGCTTCCCGGATATCTCCGGATTGTCTGACAATAACGCCGGATATTTCTACTAATGTATTATCAAACAGAATATTGATTATGGAAGTAAAAGACCTTAAACCGGAACTGATTTGGAAATGTTTCGATGAAGTTACAAAAATTCCACGTCCCTCCTGCCATGAGGAACAGATTCGTGAATTCCTGCTTAAATTTGCCGCTGAGCACGGCATAGAAGCCAAAACCGACAAAGTCGGCAATGTCGTTATGAAGCGTCCGGCCACTCCGGGTTATGAGAACGCTCCCGTCGTTATTCTCCAGGGGCATATGGATATGGTTGCCGAGAAAAACGGCGACAGCAAGCATGACTTTATGAAAGACCCTATCGACACATATGTCGACGGGGAGTGGGTGAAGGCCCGTGGCACCACTCTCGGAGCCGACAACGGTATCGGTGTGGCTGCGGCAATGGCTGCCATGATCGATCCTGATCTTGTGCATGGTCCGCTCGAGGCTCTTTTCACTGTCAACGAGGAGATCGGCCTTGAAGGTGCTCAGAATCTTGGAAAAGACATGATCACCGGTTCCATACTTATAAATATGGATTCAGAGGATGACGGAGAGATTTTTGTAGGATGCGCCGGAGGTATCGACACTACTGCCGATTTCAACTATCAGCGCAGTTTTACTCCCGAGAACTTCGAATATATGCGCGTTTCCGTGTCCGGACTGCTCGGAGGTCACTCCGGTTCCGACATCAATCTCGGACGTGCCAACGCCAACAAAGTGATAGCGCGTTTCATATGGGAGTGCTCCCAGCGCTGGGATATTACTGTCTGCGAGATAGAAGGAGGCAATCTTCGCAATGCGATTCCGCGTGAGGCTCATGCCGTGTTTGGTGTTCACAGCGACCATCATGAGGAACTGAAACGTCATCTTAAGAAATATACCGAAGAGATATTGAGCGAATATGAAGGTATAGAGCCCTCCATGGATCTTCGTATAGAGGCGGCGCAGCGTCCGGAATTCTGCATAGATTCGGAAACATCGATAAAACTGGTACGCGCCATATATTCAGCTCCTCATGGCGTATACTCCATGAGCCGTGATCTCGAGGGTCTTGTTGAGACTTCCACTAATCTTGCCGCTGTCAAGATGCTCGACAACAATATAGTCCGCATCACGACCTCCCAGCGTTCGTCTGTGGAAAGCCGAAAGAATGATATCGCCGGTCAGGTGGAGGCCCATTTCCAACTCGCCGGAGCCAAGGTATATCACAGTGACGGTTACCCCGGCTGGGCTCCCAACATGAAGTCTCCCATCATGAAGATTTCCGCAGAGGCATATGAGGAACTTTTCGGAGTCCGACCCGCTATTAAGGCCATACATGCCGGTCTGGAGTGCGGCCTGTTCCTGACGAAACATCCCGGACTTGACATGGTAAGTTTCGGCCCGACTATGACAGGTGTCCATTCTCCTGATGAGAAACTTCTTATTCCTACTGTAGAGAAATTCTGGAAACATCTGTTGGATATTCTGGCACATGTACCTGCCAAAAAGTAACGGACAGATAAGCCACTATAAAAAAGGAGATTGTGGTCGTAGCAGAAAAAGAGCAGCTATGGCCATAATCTTTTTTGTTATGGGCTTCTGCACCCTCTCCTTTGCACAACAAATCCGTTTCAGAGTTGTAAGTTGGAATGTAGAAAACCTATTCGACATACATCATGATTCGTTGAAAAACGACCGTGAGTTTCTTCCCGATGCCCTCCGTCATTGGAATTACACCAGATACAAGAAAAAGCTGACTGATATGGCGCGTGTCATTACTGCCGTCGGCGAATGGGAACCTCCGGCATTAGTCGGGTTATGTGAGGTAGAAAATGATACGGTACTTCGCGACCTCACCCGCCGTTCTCCTTTAAAGGAATTGAATTACCGCTATGTCATGACCGACTCTCCCGATTTAAGAGGCATTGACGTAGCATTGCTCTATCAACGGGATTTATTCAAGCTCTTGTCTTTCCGCTCTGTCTCTATTCCGCCCCTGAAACAGTTTCGCCCCACGAGAGATTTGTTGCACGTCAGTGGTTTGCTACTGACCGGAGACACACTGGACGTATTTGTCTGCCACTTGCCAAGTCGTTCCGGCGGAGCAAAAGAATCCGAACCGTACCGCCTTCATGCAGCCCGAATACTGTACACAGAGGCTGACAGTATTCTCAACATACGGCTTCATCCACAAATTATCATTATGGGAGATTTCAATGACTATCCGACCAATAAATCTATTCAGAAAATACTGGAAGCAGAATCTCCTTCGCCAACTGCTCCTTCTCCTTTAAAGCTTTACCATTTACTTGCCCGAAAAGCCCAATCCAAAAATTTCGGTTCATACAAATATCGGGGAGAATGGGGATTACTCGATCACCTAATTGTATCCGGTTCTCTACTTAACCCAGCAAACAGTTTTTCCACAAGCGAAAACAAAGCAACCGTTTCCAACCTCCCTTTTCTATTGACCGAAGATAAGAAATATGGCGATAAGGAACCTTTCCGCACCTATAAAGGAATGAAATATCAGGGGGGTATTAGCGATCATCTGCCAATCTATGTCGATTTTAATCTGATTCTTTATTAATTAAGACCATAAACCTCATCCCAGCATACCTCAGACAAGGGATTATTCTCACCACAGCGAGAAAAAATTCTCATCGTAATGAGAAAAAATTCTCACCATGATGAGATTTTTTTCTCATCATGGTGAGAATACTTTGAGAATATAATCATTCAATCCGAATACTGATAAACCTTCAAATCGAACTTAGGAACCATTGCCAGTAAATGGTCGAAGATATCTGACTGGATACGTTCATATTCTTTCCAGACCTTATTGCGGGAAAAGAAATATACCTGAATAGGCACACCATACATCGTGGCTTCCTTCTGGCTGATAATTAAGTCCAAATCCTGATTCACCACAGGCAAACTACACAAATACCGTTCAATATACACACGGTAAACCTGCGAATTGGTAGGCACGACTCCTGCCTCGGGTTGATAATCTGCCATTAAAGGTATTTCTTTTCGATAACGGTCGAGCATTTCCGGCGTACAGAATTGAAGTGTAGTCAAGTCCAATGTGATACTCTTCATCACCCGTCGTCCTCCCGACTGTGTCATTCCCCGCCAATTCTGAAATGGCGTACTCACTAACGTATAAGGCGGAACCGTAGAAATTGTATTATCAAAATTCTGAATCTTAACCGTATTCAACGTAATTTCCTGCACCGTGCCATTGGCTTCCCCCGAAGGCAGCGTAACCCAGTCGCCCGGACGTACCATATCATTGGCAGAAAGCTGAATGCCCGCCACAAAGCCCAAAATAGAATCCTTGAATACCAACATCAGGATAGCTGCCGACGCTCCCAATCCTGCAAACAGACTGGCAGGAGACTTATTTACAATAATAGCGATGATTACAATTCCGCCCACAAAGAAAAGAACGACCTGCAAGACTTGAATAAATCCTTTCATAGGCCGGTTCTTCATAGATTCTTTACCATCGTAAATATCCATAATCATCAGCAGGATACCATTAATAGCCAACAACAGCGAAAAGATTATATAAATGGTGCACGCTTTCTGTGAAATCAGCAATAACTCTTTTCCACGAACAAATGCCATTGGCAAAAGAGCATAAACAAGAAAAGCCGGAATAGTATGAATCAGATGATGGAACACTTTACGCTTCATCAGCAGTGTATTCCATTTATGCGGCTTTCGCCGGGTATACTGTTTCATTCCTCCTATGAGAATTGCCTGGCAGAGATAATTCAAGCCGACAGCAATCGCTATCATCAATATAGCAATAATAGTTTCATCAAAACGGTCGGCAACTTCCGGGTCTATCCCCCAATCTATCAGGATTTTATTCATCCACTTTCCTAAATCTACTACGAGCATAACTTCTGTCTTTTTTAAGAAATAACAGTCTGGATATACATTTGGTTTAGAAAATAAAAAAAGACCGGCATCCGACTCATAAAGAATCAAGACGCCAGTCTACACTGCTACTCTCTAAGCATTCTTTTACAAAGGCAAACCATAACGACCGTCTACTATCTTTTCCAATTGTTGCGACATTTTCGTCACTATTTTCGGATTCTTCTCTGCTACGTTATTCTTTTCAGCCGGATCTTTCTTTATATCATAAAGTTGAGGTTTCATGCTGTTGCCCAATTCAATATTGACATTTTTGTTATATGCAGGACCTTTTCCGGGACGCAGGTATTTCCACCGTCCATCCGTCACCGACAGATTATTCTGTGCATTCTGAAGTACCAGCCATTCCCGACCTTTCTTTTCTTTACCTGTCCAGGCATTCAGTAACGGTTCACTATCCGGAGCAGCCCCTTCCGGCAAACGGAAATTCATCATTTGCGCAAAAGTAGCAAACCAGTCTATCTGACAAAGCAACACATCCGAAACGGTA
>ERZ860264.557-NODE-557-length-32842-cov-3.821454_pt1 | contig 32842 bp, 30 predicted proteins | sample MGYA00509980_ERZ860264 | MGnify/ENA primary metagenome ERZ860264 (study PRJEB30046, sample SAMN00715212) | human gut metagenome | study: EMG produced TPA metagenomics assembly of the A metagenome-wide association study of gut microbiota in type 2... | reverse complement strand
CTGCCACATCTCGTAGGCCTGCTGCACCTGCTCGCGACGTGTGCCGTTGCGCGACTTCATGTCCTGCGCCTGAGCGGCTGCGTATGCCGCCTCGGCCTGCGAGAGCTTCGCCTTGATGTCGGGCGCCTCAAGCACCACGAGCGTGTCGCCGCGGCGCACGCGGTCACCATCCTTCACGCGTATCTCCCTGACACGCGCAGGCACCTTGCCCGACAGTCTGTAGTCGGTCGTCTCTGCCTCACCCTGTATTGTTTTGGGACGCTCGGGCAAGCTCAGCCCCACGATAATTACTGTCACGATGACGCCAATGAGTACAAGCGCCACGGCGATGACAACTGTGAAATTCTTTTTCTTCTTCATATTCTTTATATTCTTTTTGTATTTCCTTTCCCCACCAAAATGAGAAGCAGTTATTTGGTTCTTTATTTGTCGGCAGAATTAATACAGCGGTGAAATTTACATCCCCGACATGGTTTATACTGAGTGCCAAAAGCCTTATCACAAAGTAAAACGCCCCATATTGCAAAGTAATATAAGTTATATTGGTCACCAATATAACTTATATTGGTCGGTAAAATAACTTATTTTACTTCATGGATTGGCCGGGGTGAAGTCATGATTACTACCGTTTTGCATTGTAACGGCATCCTTTTTTGGGGCCATACGATATGTCCGTCGTATTGTTTGTTCCGTTGACAGATATTCTTTATGCCTATTGATATACGTTTCCCAAGGCTTTCCTCATATACACATCCGTCAGCCTCAGGTCCACCTGCGCCGTGACACTCTCCGCGTGCGCCGCCAGCCATGCCGTCTGTGCTTCGAGCACGTTGCTCACCGGGATGACGCCCTCGCGCATGCCGAGCGTGGCGTGGCGCAGGTTTTCGTCGGCTTCCTCGCGGCTGTTCACGGCCGTACGCAGCCGCTCTACCGCCTCATCCAGCCGTCTGCGGCACTGGCTCACCTGCAGCTTCACCTTCTCGCGCGTCTCCTCCAGCTCATAGCGCGCCATGGCGGTCTCAGCCTTCGCAGCCTTCACCTTATATACGCGCTCGCCGAAGGTGACAATCGGTACGTTAACCATCACGCCGACACTCCACATGCCCTTGAAATTGCGTTCGAAACTGTTGAAAACCGACGGGTTCGACCCTATCCAGCCACCCGTAAGCGCCACCGTAGGCAGATATTCGGCACGCGCCAGCCGCACCTTGTTGCGGTGGATGTCGGCTGAAAGGCTCAGCGCACCCAGCTCGGGACGCAGCGAGAATGCCGTGCGCACGTCGTCGCTGACCGGCAACGTCCCGTCCGTACACGCCGCAATCAGCGCCTCGGCCTCAGCCTTAAATCCGTCCGCAAGCCGTGCGCCGCCGGAAATACCGCCCGCCGACACCTCAGAACCGTCGGGAACAACCTCCCCGCCGCCGCACAGCCCGTCCTCGGGCATCACCCGCGTGTCCATCGGCAGCCCGCACAGGCGGCAGAGCACCATCTGCGACAGCGCCAGACCGTTGTTCACCTGTATCAGCGCCACGCGCGCCTCGTTCACCTTTACCCTTACGCTCAGCCCGTCGGCCTTCGTGGCCACTCCGTCGGCAATCATCTGCTGCACGTCGCCGTCGAGCTTCTCCACCAGCCGCAGATAACCCTCGGCCAGCCGCTTCCGCCCGAGCAGCGAAACAATCTGCCAGTATGTCTCGTCGACGCTCACCGCCACTTCCTGACGCGCAAGTTCGAGCTTGTGTCCGGCGATGCGCTCCAAGTCTCTCGTAATGCTGTTGTACGCCGCAATGCGTCCGCCCATGTATACGGGCTGCGTGAGCATGACGGCGGCGGCCACCATGTTCCTCGTGTCCGTGCGCAGCGCGTCTACCAGTCCTCCGCCCAGTCCGTTGAGCGCCCCGGTAATGCCGTCAAGCGTTCCGGCCAATCCGCCAAGCGCCCCACCCGCGCCGTCGGGCAGCGGCACCATCTGCGAAACCGACGTGCCGACATTCCCTATCGCATCCTTCTGCTCGTCGCTGAGCAGCGAAATCTCCCGGCTTGTGTGCATATACACGCCCGTAGCCGACACTCTCGGCATGTATTTCGTGCGTGCCGCCTTATGCTCATACGTCGCCGCCCGCAGCCTCTCACCGGCCATGCGCAGCTCCTTGTTGTTGCGTACGGCCAGCGCGCGGCAGCTGTCGAGCGAAAGCACGGCCGAAATCTCTTCCTGTGCCATAGTTTTTCCGCCGGCAAACAGCAGGAGCACCAATAAAAAGTCTGTTCTTTTCATTTCCTGTTGATATGTTTTATTATCTTACTTATATTCTTTACGATTACCGTCTTTCTCTTTTACGATTATCGTCTTATCTCTTTTAGATTACTGTCTTACCTCTTTTACGATTGCCTTTATCTTCTTTACAGAAACCGCAGATGTCTCCATCCTCCGTTTCCCGGGTGCAAAGTTCGTCAAAATCCTCCGTACCCGTACAATGCGCACAAAGGGGATATTGGTCGATATAACGGATGCAAACATTAAAATCCGCATTTATATCAATAAAAACAGATATTTTTGTCTACCGTTTGACGGATTTGTATTATTTAGAGATTATGAATCAATCTGCATGAAAAGAAATAAGCCACCACGTTTTAGGAATTATCAATCTCAATATTGACAATTCACTTACCGTTTATCTATGTACTTGAACAAATAAAGAACACCGCTGTCAATAGGAATGAAATAAAAAAGGATAACCGTCACTATCGACAGTTATCCGTAAAAATAAAAACGCCTCCCGAATATGCTGTCTTGTAACACGCAGGGGAGACTTAACATGTCACTGAAAGCCAATCATAGTTGTCTTAATCTTCTGAGAACATTGAAAATATGACTATCTTTCATTCCTGATTCTTCATAGTCTCTTTTTTCATCATCCCAAAGATAATCAACCAATGATAATATATTGTTTTTCTGGTTTCCTGTCAGGATCTGTTTGACATAAGCATTGTTCATGTCAAAACCACACTCTTCAATCCAAGAGTTTTCTTTTAACAACGCTGTGCGTGCATCCTGAATGTTGTTGGCCATGACACAGCCTAACATCTGACAATTCTCAACAGGCAGATCTTCGTTCGGACCTTCGGTGTATCCTTCATCTGTATAGAATATATATTCATTCATACATTCATTACCAACTTATATCGTTTATATTACTCAAACTTGTATGCATTGTCGATATTTGTTCATAATTGAGGAAACGGACACGGTTTTCAATGGACTTGAACATAGATACATGTATCTTATCTTCAAACTCCTTTTTGCGGCTGATATCGGCTACGATATAGAATCCGGCAAAGAAGTCCTGAAGCTCGTAGAATTTGGAAAGTGAGTTTTTTATATCGGTAGTATGCTCTACTTCATAAAAATCAGAAGGCATTTCCCGTTCATTGAACCATATAACATCCACGGTCTTTGCTTTCCTCAATAAATTATCGTATGTGAACTGTGGCAATCTGACTGTATCTGTTATGTCTCCTAAACGCTTGTCTAAAAACAATCTGTTTTTATCCTGTGCCGGAATATATGTTGTCTTGTTCTTGTACTTGCCGATTTCAACAAGCAGTCCTTGATAATATCCATGACTGAACTGTTCCTCGCTCTGCTTATTTCCTGCTTTCAGGGCAAATTTGCGGAGCACCTGTTCGCGTGCCTCTTCCAAAGCCCACAATCCCGGCTGTATTCTGAATATCTCCTTGCTTATCTGTACAAGCCTTCTGACGGTAGCTTCCGGTGTCTTTGTCTTCCATGATGAAAAATCCATCACTTCATTGAGCCGGCGAAGAGTGGCAAATCCTCCCTCTCTTCTTAAAGCCTCAATAACTTGATGTTCCTGTGTATCTTTTCTCATATTTACATACTTAACAACGCTATCTGGTAACTGTTTTGGTTCTGCAAATATACAATAAAAACATGAAATAAAATACCGGCATATTAAGGAAATCCGAAAAATGTTCGGAATAGGGCACATGTCTTTATTATATATAAATGTGGCCCATGACTTTAAACATGCAAATCAACAGAATCGGCATTGGTCAATACAAAGGCTAAATATGAGGAAATGCACATTTATAGCGAGAAAAGCGGATATTATCGTTTACTATTTGACGGATTTATGCTATTTTTGCATACAACAAACAACATATTTATCCGACAATGATTCCGGACAGCATTTCGATAAGCAGGTTCGCAAGGCGCGGAGCGAATCCGATGCACTGCTACGAGGACCAGCTGATTGTGACCGACAGCGTGGAGAACGTGGAGCAGTTCAGGTCGCCGTGCCGCATCGACGCCATTACCGTGCTTGTGTGCCTCGGCGGCGAGGCCGAATTCAGCATCAACCTGCGGCGGTATCACGTGTGTGCCGACACGATTGTAGTCAACTTTCCCGGCGACGTGATACAGGTGCACCGCGCCGAACAGCTGCGGGCCTACGCCGTGCTGATGTCGTCCGACTATCTGAGCAGTCTGAAGATTGACTTCCGCGAGCGGTCCGACTTCTACGTGAGCATCCACCGCAACGCCGTGGAGCATGTGCCGCACGGCGAGATTGCGGCTCTGGAGCCTTACTACCGCCTGTTGAAGACCAACATCGAGGCGCACCGCCCCGAGAGCCGCGCCGTGCTCAGCGGACTGGTACAGGCGTTCTCCTACTCCATAATATCGCTGATGCGGCTTTGCCGCGGCGAAAGGGAGGACGCGCACGCGGAGGAGGCCACATACACCCGCGGGCAGCTGATTTTCGACAAGTTCATGGCGCTGCTGAAAACCCATCACACGCGCGAGCGCAGCGTGTCGTTCTATGCCGGCGAGATGTGTCTCACGCCAAACTACATGTCGGGACTCGTACGCGACTACAGCGGACGGCCCGCCGCGGCGTGGATAAACGACTACGTAATACTTGAGGCACGGATACTCCTTGCCGACCGCGACCTCAGCATACAGGAGGTGGCATGTCGTCTGAACTTCCCGTCGCAGTCGGCCTTCGGAAAGTATTTCAAGCAGCAGACGGGCATGGGACCGAGGGAATACCGCAGCGGAACGGAGAAAAGTATAACCAAAACAAACGATATCAGAAAATGAAACGTATCATCTTATCTTTACTCACCCTGTGCCTCACGGCTGTAACCATGGCACAGACAGCCGGATGGCCGGCGCAGAGCAGAATCGTGACGGACAGCATCTACAGCAATGTGCTGAAGGCATACCGCGCATATAACATCTTCCTGCCGCAGAGCTACGACACAGACAAGAGCAGGAGCTATCCTGTGCTGTATCTGCTGCACGGAATGATGGACACCAACCAGGGATGGACCATGCGCGGACATCTGAAGGACGTGATGGACCTGCTGACGGCTTCGGGCGAGGCTTGCGAGATGATTATCGTGACACCCAACGCGGGCGGAAATGTGTATGCCGGCGACTGGAACGGATATTTCAATATGCCGGGATGGGCGTACGAGGATTTCTTCTACACGGAGTTCGTGCCGCACATCGAACGGACATACCGCATCGTGGCCGACCGCAGTCACCGCGCCATCGCCGGTCTGTCGATGGGCGGAGGCGGAACGACGAGCTATGCGCAGCGCCACGCTGACATGTTCTGCGCGGCATACGCCATGAGCGCGCTGATGGACATTCCGGACGACGGACAGCCAAAGGCTGACCCTGATGGCAAGGACAAGATGTCGATACTGACCGAGGCCGTGAAGCGCCACAGCTGCATCCGCTACGTCACCGAGGCCGACGAGGCGCGAAAGGCCGAGCTGCGCACGGTGTGCTGGTTCGTAGACTGCGGCGACGACGACTTCCTGCTCGACTGCAACATCGAGTTCGTACAGGCCATGCACCACGCCCGAATACCCGTTGAGTTCCGCGTGCGCGACGGAGGCCACACATGGGAGTACTGGCACTCGGCGCTCTACACCTGTCTGCCGTTCGTGACGAGGTGCTTCGGGAAATAGACTTCGGCAACATCCGACAAGGGAGATATGAATAATAAAAGCGTAAAGGCCGCAAAGGATATCTTTCGGAATACGTAGACACAGAGGATAATATAGCTTTGTGTCTACGTGCTCAGAAAAACTTATTGTAAAGTAACGATGGAGACTTACTTATGACGTGATAGTTAAACGCAGTTGGTTTGCAAAATAAATGTGAAATGGCTTTGTTTTTCAGCGTATCAGACTCATAATCGGAATATTTTATCTAAATTTGCAGGAGATAACCGGCGGTCAGACCAGTGCTGAAACAAAGGCAAGCAGTCGTCCGTCGTTTATTTTTAAATTTTAAAAAGGAAAACCGATGAAAGAAGTGATAGTGAAAGATGCTGACCTACGTTGGGCGGCAGATGAAGGAATGGATGCTTTTCTGAAAGTTTTCATTGACGGTATATATGCTGCCGTGGGCGGTGAGCTGACGGCTGAGACCATGGCTGAGCTCAATGCCGACCAGGTGACGCTATTGGCGTACAACATTCTCCACGAGGAGGTCATGGACGGCGGATTCGTTCAGCTGATACACAACGGATACGGAGGCTTTATTTTCCTGAATCCGTTCGCCAAGGCGCTGAAGATGTGGGGCATGCGGGATTTGTCAAAGATGATATATGAGGCGCATACGCTGTATAATAAATATCGTCAGGAGATAGAAAAGGACTGCTCTGACGACGAATTCATGGAATTGTTCGAGCGGTTCGCGGAGTTTGATGACATGGATGATCAGTTCGTCGAGAACGAAGAGGAATATACCGCACAGGTGGCATGCTACGTCGACGAACATATTGATAGATTCGCAAAGATAGAAAAATGAACAAGGAAGAAGAACTGATACGTAAGAAAAGCCCTGTAAACATAAGAAACAAGAAAGCGTCGTTTGAATATTTCTTCATAGATACATATACGGCGGGCATCGTGCTTACAGGCACCGAAATAAAGTCCATCAGACTCGGAAAGGCCAGTCTGACGGACACATTCTGCTTCATACACAACGGTGAGATATGGGTCAAGGGAATGAACATCAGCCCCTATTTCTATGGCTCATACAACAATCACGAGATGAAGCGCGACCGCAAGCTGCTGCTCAACCGCAAGGAGATTCAGAAGCTGCAGAGCGCCACCAAGCAGACGGGATATACGATAGTGCCGCTGCTGGTGTTCATCGACCAGAAGGGAAGGGCGAAAATGGACATCGCTTTGTGTAAGGGAAAGAAGGATTTCGACAAGCGCCAGACGCTGAAAGAGAAGGAAGACCGCCGCGAGATGGACCGTGCGATAAAGCACTATTAGAAGATTTCGGATGAACAGACTTAATGACATCATAAAGGAGCGTATCCTTGTGCTCGACGGAGCGATGGGTACGATGATTCAGCAGTATGGCCTTACGGAAGAGGACTTCCGCGGGCAGCGCTTCCGCGACACGGCGGGAATGATGAAAGGCAACAACGATGTGCTGAACATCACACGCCCGGACGTAATCGAGGATATACATAGAAAATATCTTGAGGCAGGGGCCGACATCATCACGACCAATACGTTCAGCAGCCAACGCATATCTGAGGCCGACTATCATCTTGAAAACGTCTGCCGGGAAATGGCTCTGGAGGGAGCACGGATTGCCCGCCGTGCGTCCGATGCCTATTCCACGGAAGAACGTCCGAGGTTTGTCGCCGGTTCAGTCGGACCGACAAACAGGACATGTTCCATGAGTCCTGACGTCAGCGATCCCGCCGCGCGTGACTTGACGTACGACGATTTGTTTGACGCATACGCCGAGCAGATGGACGCCCTGATAGAAGGCGGTGTCGACGCTCTGCTGATAGAGACGATATTTGATACGCTGAACTCAAAGGCTGCGGTAGACGCTGCGATGGAGGCCATGCGCAGACGTGGCGTTGAATTGCCCGTCATGCTGTCCGTCACGGTGAGCGACCTCGCCGGCCGGACGCTGAGCGGACAGTCTCTCGACGCTTTTCTGGCCAGTATGAGTACCTATCCGATATTCTCGGTCGGACTTAACTGCTCGTTCGGAGCACGTCAGATGAAACCTTATCTTCGTCAGCTCGCCGCGCGCGCACCTTATTATATAAGCGCATATCCCAACGCCGGACTGCCCAACAGCCTCGGTCTTTATGACGAGACACCCGAGACGATGGCGCCTCAGATAGCCGAGTTCGTAGACGAGGGCTTGGTCAATATCGTCGGCGGATGTTGCGGTACGACGGAGAAATTCATAGAAAGATATATACCTCTGGTGACAGGACGTACGCCGCACAAGCCCGCCCCGAGACCGCAGACGATGTGGCTGAGCGGTCTGGACGTGCTTGACGTCACGCCGGACATACGGTTCGTGAACGTCGGCGAACGGTGCAATGTGGCCGGTTCGCGCAAGTTCCTGCGACTGATAAAGGAAAAGAAATATGACGAGGCAATCAGCATTGCGCGTCATCAGGTGGCGGACGGTGCCCTTGTGATAGACATAAACATGGACGACGGACTGCTTGACGCGGAAGCGGAGATGCGGACGTTCCTCAATATGATTGCCACTGAGCCGGATATCGCCAAGGTTCCCGTCATGATTGATTCCTCCAAATGGGACGTCATCAGGGCGGGACTGAAATGCGTGCAGGGCAAGTGCATCGTGAATTCCATATCGCTGAAAGAAGGCGAGGACGTGTTCGTTGAGCATGCACGTGACGTCATGCGCTATGGTGCGGCCGTCGTGGTGATGTGTTTTGACGAACAGGGACAGGCCACAAGCTATGAACGGCGCATAGAAATCGCCTCGCGGGCTTACAGGATATTGACGGAAAGGGTGGGGATGAATCCGCTCGACATCATTTTCGACCCCAATATCCTTGCCGTTGCCACCGGCATGGAGGAGCATGACAACTATGCCGTAGACTTCATCCGGGCAACAGGGTGGATCCGCAAGAATCTGCCGGGCGCTCATGTGAGCGGCGGTGTGAGCAATCTCTCGTTCTCTTTCCGCGGCAACAACTATATACGTGAGGCCATGCACGCCGTGTTCCTTTACCACGCCATACAGCAGGGAATGGATTTCGGAATTGTCAATCCGGCGACAAAGGTAATCTACAGTGACATTCCGCAGGACGAGCTGGAGCTGATAGAAGACGTCGTGCTCAACCGCCGTCCTGATGCAGCCGAACGGCTCATTGGGCTTGCCGGTGAGATAAAGGAACGTGAGGAAGCGGCCAAGGCTGCTTCTGCCGGTGGGCTGCAGACGAACGGAAGCGTACAGGCGGAGGCGTGGCGCTCTGGCTCTGTGGACGAACGTCTGGCGCATGCACTTGTCAAGGGAATCGGCGACTGGCTGGAGGAGGACATCAGGGAGGCTCTTGAAGTCTATCCGACGGCGGTCAGCATAATCGAAGGGCCTCTGATGGCCGGCATGAACACGGTCGGCGAGCTGTTCGGATGCGGTAAGATGTTCTTGCCGCAGGTCGTCAAGACGGCACGCACCATGAAACAGGCCGTGACGATACTTCAACCATACATTGAGGCGGAGAAAACCGGAGACAGCGTAAAGGCAGGAAAGGTGTTGCTGGCCACGGTGAAGGGCGATGTGCACGATATAGGAAAGAACATCGTCGGAGTCGTTATGGCCTGTAACAACTATGATGTCGTCGATCTCGGTGTTATGGTTCCTGCTGAGCAGATAGTGCGTAAGGCCATAGAAGAGAAGGCCGATATCATCGGACTGAGTGGTCTCATAACGCCAAGTCTGGAGGAAATGGTGAACGTGGCCAATGAGATGGCGCGGGCCGGACTGGACATTCCTATCATGATAGGCGGTGCTACGACGAGCGAGCTTCATGTGGCGCTGAAGGTCGCGCCGGTCTACGGCGGGCCTGTCGTATGGATGAAGGACGCTTCGCAGAATGCTCTGATGGCCGCACGGCTGCTGGACAAAGAAGACGGTGCCCGGTTTGAACATGAACTCGGGGACAGATATACGCGTCTGCGGAAAGAATATGATAAGGAGCAGGGGCAGCTGCAGTCACTCGTAGAGGCAAGAAAGAACAAGTTGGATCTGTTTAATTGAATAAACTATTGACTATGGGTAAGATAAAAAACATACTTTTTGATTTCGGTGGTGTCATAATAACCCTTGACCAGCCTCAGGCCGTAAGGCATTTCAAGGAAATAGGACTGGCCGATGCCGAGCAGCGGCTCGACCCTTACAGGCAGTCGGGGATATTCGGAGACCTTGAAGTCGGTAAAATCAATGCGGAGCAGTTTCGCTCTGAACTCAGCCGTATGATAGGCCGTGAGGTGACATACGATGAATGTATGTATGCGTGGAAGGGATACGTGGGAGATTTGCCGAAGCGCAATCTCGACATTCTGCGTAAGTTGCGGGCCGAAGGCTATCGCCTCATATTGCTGTCAAACACCAATCCCTATATGATGGGGTGGGCCATGAGCGACGGATTCGACGGCGAGGGACATTCGCTTGAGCATTATTTCGATGCTGTGTATATGAGCTATAAGTGCGGCGTGATGAAACCGGACGAGCGCTTCTTCCGTCACGTGCTTGATTCGGAAAATATCGTTCCGCAGGAGACGCTGTTTCTTGATGATGGCCAGCGCAACGTCGAAGCGGCCGAACGGTTCGGCATCCGTACTTTCCGGCCGGACAACGGAACTGACTGGACAGAAGAAATATATAAATATCTGAACGAATGAAACGACTGTATATATCTGTATTGATGGTCGTTATGGTCACGGTGACGGCCATGGCGCAGCAGAAGCGTGAGTTCCGGGGAGCGTGGATTCAATGTGTCAACGGACAATTTCAGGGCATGGCGACTGACGCCATGCAACGGACGCTGGCTTATCAGCTTGACGAGTTGCAGAAGGATGGGGCTAATGCCATCATATTTCAGGTTCGTCCGGAATGTGATGCCTTGTATGAAAGCCGGCTGGAACCGTGGAGCCGTTTCCTGACAGGGGTGCAGGGACGCGCCCCGTATCCTTATTGGGACCCTCTGAAATGGATGGTCGACGAGTGTCACAAACGTGGCATGGAGCTTCACGCATGGATAAATCCCTACCGTGCCAAGACCAAAGGAACTACGGAACTGGCAACAAACCATGTCGCAATCAAGCATCCCGAACGCGTTTTCCGCTACGACGGACAGTATATCATGAACCCGGGATTGGCCGAGAACCGGGAATATATATGCAATGTGGTGGCAGACATTGTCCGCCGGTATGACATTGACGGTCTTCATATAGACGATTATTTCTATCCCTATCCCGCGGCCGGCGAGACTATTCCGGATGAGAATCTGTTCCGGAGCAGTTCCAATGGCATCGGCAATATAGCCGATTGGCGCAGATATAATGTCAATCTGTTCATGAAACAGATGCACGACACTATCGCATCCATCAAGCCATGGGTTAAATTCGGCGTGTCTCCTTTCGGAATCTATCGTAACAAGAGCGTTGATCCGAATGGAAGCGACACCCGCGGCCTGCAGAACTATGACGATCTTTATGCCGATGTGCTCCTATGGGTGAACAACGGTTGGGTAGACTATTGTGTGCCGCAGATATATTGGCAGATTGGTCATCCTACGGCAGACTATGAAACTCTGATAGGGTGGTGGAGCCGCAATGCGTCGGCACGGCCGCTGTTTATCGGTGAGGATGTGGAACGTACGGTCAAATACCCTGACGTGAAGAATTCCGCCAGTCATCAGATGCCGGCCAAGATGGCTCTTCATGCCAAGCATCCGAATGTAAGCGGTACGGTGCTTTGGTATGCCAAGGCGGCCGTAGACAATATAGGAAACTATGGAACCATGTTGCGCAATGTCTATTGGAAGACTCCTGCCCTTCAGCCGCTCATGCCTTTCATCGACCACAAGGCTCCGAAAAAGGTACGGAAGCTGAAGCCTGTTTGGACGAGCGACGGATATATGCTCTTTTGGACGGCTCCTAAAGGACAGGGATGGCAGAACAAGGCCGCCCGTTACGTCATTTACCGATTCAACAAAAAGGAAAAAACGGACATATCAAATCCTTCAAAGATTGTTGCCATCACGTCTGATACATATTATAAACTGCCATATAACGATGGCAAGACTGTGTGTGTCTACGTCGTGACGGCGCTCGACCGCCTACAGAACGAAAGTAAGGAAAAGAAAGTGAAGGTAAAATTATAAGCTCTATAAATAGACCGGTGGCTCATATATCACTGCTGTTTGCATCGTGATATATGAGCCACCGGTCTATTGTCATACTATGTTTTATAACCTTGTTATTTCCTAATTACGATTTTCTGAATGACAATGCTGTTGTCTTATTATCCGTGAGGAATTATACCTCCTTGCCTAACAAGTTCTTCAGGAACTCATCAAGTTCTTCATCAAGACCGCTCATCAGCTCCGGATAGATGATAATCGTGTCGTCATCAACAACATAAAGTTCGGCAATAGGGTCTTTCTCCTCATCCTCCAGAACGAAAGAATAGGGCTTGATTATCGACATGTTGTCCACGGTGTCTTTTTGAAGTTCGATACATTTCCGTATGTCGGACACGATTGATGTGTGGAATTCTTTGTCCATGTTGCCTATCCACTGTTCTATTACAGAACGTGTAATCTCATTGTCGTTGTCATCAAAGGCTACAAACTCACCTGTTTCCTGATTGACGCGCAAATGGATATCTGTCAATAGCGTTGCCTCTTCAGTAGAAGGAAACTTGTCTGCCACCTTACTGATGGTCCTGCCGATTTGTTGTAAAGTTAGTTCTGTTGCGTTCATACAATGTATTTTTAGTATTGCCGATTTACTGAAAGGATGACATAATATCATTCTGATACAAAAGTATAAAAATATTTTGGATAATCGCAAACGATTACGAATGTTTTGGGAAAATATTTTGTTTTTTTTATTGTTTATTCAGAAGATAGTGGTATCTTTGCATTTGTAAAGTCGAGTTTGCAAAACGCCGGAAGGAGCTACCAGTGAAAGGAATAGATTCCATGAAGAATGTGCCTTAATAGTTCCGATGGAAAAGAAACGGCATCCGGCGGAGAGCGAACGGAACTTAATGGATGAAAACATGAGTAACAAAATAAAGCATTCGGGTATTGTTGACAGAGTAGAAGAAGAATGCGTGACGGTACGCATACTTCAGACTTCGGCATGTGCCCAGTGCAAGATTGCAGGACATTGCAACTCATCTGAAAGCAAGGAAAAAATCATTGAAGTCCGCAGCACAGACAGCACCAGACACTTGAAGGTCGGTGACACTGTCACGGTGATGGAGTCTGTGCATGTCGCCATATCGGCATTGCTGGTTGGCTTCGGGTTGCCTTTGCTCGTTCTGCTCGTGATTCTGTTTTCGGTCTATGCCGCAACAGGAAGAGAGACGTTTGCCGCCGTATGCGCTATAGGGGCACTCATACCTTATTATATAGTGGTGTGGCTGTTCCGCGGTTATCTGCACGACAGGATGTTATTTGAGATAGAATGAACGAATGCACGACGCTGATTGAATGTCAGCAAAAGATTGTCTGAAAAACAAATAAGTATAACTAAAACAAATAAAAAATTATGAGTTTCATTTTGATCGCAGTACTTGTACTTGGAGCAATTGGATTGGTGGCAGCCATCGTGCTGTACGTCTGCTCTAAGAAATTTGCTGTGAAAGAGGATCCGCGTATAGCAGAAGTGGCGGCATTGCTGCCTCAGGCTAATTGCGGCGGATGTGGTTTCCCCGGTTGTGGTGGATTGGCCGATGCACTTGTAAAGGGTGCCGATGCCGGTTCGCTTGACGGATTGTTTTGTCCGGTGGGAGGCCAGGAAGTGATGGGCAAGGTCGCTGATTTGCTTGGCATGGCTATGGCAAATTCAGAGCCGATGGTTGCCGTAGTGAGATGTAACGGTTCGTGCGCGAACCGTCCGAAGATTGCGGAATACTCCGGTCTGCGTACATGTACCGCCATGCACGCCTGTGGAGCCGGCGAGACCGCGTGCGGTTTCGGCTGTCTGGGTTGTGGCGACTGCGTCAACGCCTGTCAGTTCGGTGCTATCACAATCAATGAGGAGACCGGACTGCCTGAAGTTGATGAAGAGAAGTGTACATCATGCGGCGCTTGCGTCAAGGCTTGTCCGCGCAAGATTATCGAACTGCGCAAGAAAGGCCCCAAGGGACGCCGTGTTTATGTCAGCTGCGTGAACAAGGATAAAGGTCCTGTGGCTATGAAGGCATGTAAGGTAGCTTGCATCGGTTGTGGAAAATGTGAGAAGGAATGTCCGTTCGGCGCAATAACTGTAACCGGAAATCTGTCTTACATTGACCCGGAGAAGTGTCGTTTATGCCGCAAGTGTGAGAAGGTTTGTCCGACCCACGCCATTATCGCGGTAAATTTCCCTGCTCCAAAGCCGAAACCGGCCGCTGAAGAAGCCAAGGCTGCTGACGCTGCGAATGTAGAACCTGTAAAGACGGAGGCATAAGCATTATGAATATAAGAACATTCAGAATAGGTGGAATACACCCGGAAGAGAATAAGATAACGGCAGAGATGGCTACCAAGGTGGCTGCCCTGCCCAAGCAGGCCATATTCCCATTGTCACAGCATATCGGTGCACCGACAAAACCGGTGGTTGCCAAGGGCGACAAGGTGAAAGTGGGCACACTGATAGCCGAAGCCGGCGGATTTGTCTCGGCTCCAATATATTCGTCTGTATCAGGAACGGTGTTCAAGGTTGATACAGCTATTGACGCTACCGGTTATCGTGTTCCTGCCATAATAATTAATGTGGAAGGTGATGAATGGGAAGAGTCGATCGACCGTTCAGACAAGCTTGAGACACTTGGCGCTCATCCGGAACTCACACCGGAGGAAATCGTTGAGCGAATCAAGGTGGCCGGTGTTACCGGTATGGGCGGCGCTGGTTTCCCGACATTCATAAAGCTCTGTCCTCCGCCTACGGCCAAGGCCGAGTGTGTGATAATCAATGCTGTTGAATGTGAGCCGTATATCACTTCCGACTACCGTCTGATGATGGAGCACGCCGACGAGATACTTGTCGGACTTGAATTGCTGATGAAGGCTGCCAAGGTCGAGAAAGGATATATCGGTATTGAGACGAACAAACCGCAGGCCATTGAACTTCTGACGCAGAAGACTGCAAATGACCCGCGCATTGAGGTTGTACCGTTGAAGCAGCGCTATCCGCAGGGTGGAGAAAAGCAGCTCGTAGACGCTGTTATACGCCGTCAGGTACCAGCTCCTCCTGCTATTCCTGTCAATGTTGGTGCAATCGTACAGAACGTAGGTACCGCTTTTGCTGTATATCAGGCCGTAATGAAGCGCAAGCCTTTGTTCGAACGTTATACAACAGTAACGGGCAAGCGTCTTGCAAATCCGGGAAATTTCCTCGTTCGTATGGGTACGCCTATGAAGGATCTCATCGAGGCTTGCGGCGGCATGCCGGAAGGCAACAACAAGCTGTTGGCCGGTGGTCCGATGATGGGTAAAGCCCTCACGACGGTTGATGTTCCTGTCTGCAAAGGAACCAACAGTGTTACGATAATAAGTGAGGACGAAGCAGTACGCAAGCCGGCACAGCCGTGCATACGTTGCGCCAAGTGCGTCAGTGTGTGCCCGATGGGACTGGAACCGTTCCTGCTTGCCACGGCTTCAGCCATGCACAACTGGGAGAGGGTAGAGGCAGAAGACATCACGTCTTGTATAGAATGTGGCTCATGTCAGTTCACCTGTCCATCTCACCGTCCCATACTTGATAATGTAAGGTTGGGAAAGAGTACCGTAATGGGCATCATCAGAGCCCGCAATGCTAAAAAGTAAAGACAATCATGGGAAAGTTAATAGTTTCATTATCACCGCACGCACATGGAACAGATAGCGTGGAGAAGAACATGTATGGAGTCGTATTGGCTCTGATTCCTGCTCTCATAGCTTCATTCTGGTTCTTTGGACTTGGTTCAGCCATTGTGTGTGCAACAAGTGTTATCGCCTGCGTGGCATTTGAGTGGGCAATAACCAAATTCATTTTAAAGAGAGAACAGAACACCATAACTGACGGTTCAGCCATCCTCACCGGATTGCTTCTCGGTTTCAACCTTCCGTCCAACCTTCCGATATGGATTATCATTATCGGTGCGCTCGTTGCCATCGGCATCGGCAAGATGACATTCGGCGGACTTGGCAGCAATCTTTTCAATCCTGCACTAGTGGGCCGCTGCTTCCTGCTGGTTTCATTCCCCGCACAGATGACGTCATGGCCTGTCGCTTATCAGTACGGCAACTATGCGGACGCCGTAACAGGTGCAACTCCGCTGAGCGTAATGAAGGACGCCATCAAGAGCGGTGACGCTTCCGTTCTCAATCAGCTTCCTGATTCTTTCTCGCTTCTTCTCGGCAACGCCGGCGAGAACGGTATGGGATGTATCGGTGAAGTGTGCGCACTGGCACTGCTCTTAGGGCTCGCTTTCATGCTTTGGAAGAAGATTATTACATGGCATATACCTGTAAGCATTATCGGAACCGTATTTGTTCTCAGCGGTCTTCTGCACGTTGCTAATCCTGTTTATGCCAATCCATTTACTGTGATATTCAGCGGTGGTCTCATGCTCGGTGCCATTTTCATGGCCACTGACTATGTAACATCACCGATGAACAGCCGTGGACAGCTTGTCTATGGTGTGTCCATAGGTTTGCTTACGGTTGTCATCCGTAACTGGGGTGCATATCCGGAAGGAATGTCGTTCGCCATCCTTATTATGAATGCGTTCACTCCGCTTATCAATACTTATGTAAAACCAAAACGTTTCGGGGAGGTTGTGAAGAAATGAAAAAGTTAGAATCATCACTTACAAATATGATCATCGTGCTTGTGGCCGTCGCTGTTGTTTCGGGCGGACTGCTGGCATGGGTGAATAACGTGACGGAAGCTCCGATAAAAGAGCAGGACGAATTGGCGTTGGCCAATGGTATCAAGAGTGTGATGGGCGTTGACGACCTGACGGTGACGGTCAACGATGAGATAACGAAGAACATCGGCGGCAAAGACTATACATTCATCGTCCACAAGACAAGCGATGCTCATGGCAACTTCCTCGGCGCGGCTGTAGAGAGCACGACGATGGGTTTCGGCGGTGATCTGAAGGTTCTGGTCGGCTTCGACGGTGAAGGCAATATCCTCGGATATACAATCCTTCAGCACGCGGAGACTCCCGGACTTGGTGCAAAGGCAGACAAGTGGTTCCAGAAAGATGGAAAGGGAAGCATCATCGGCCGCCATCTGGACGCTTCGACACCTCTTGTCGTGAGCAAGGACGGTGGTGACGTAGACGCCATAACGGCATCGACGATTACATCCCGTGCATTTCTCAAAGCCGTCAATCAGGCATACGCCGCATACGCCGACCAGGATGTAGACGGAATGAGCGGTGCGACGAAACAGGCAAAGGCCGCTTGTGACGGGGCATGCAAGTCTGAATGTTCCGGATCGTGCCCCATAGATGGATGTGCCGAGCCTATTTGCGGAAAGAAAAGAGATTAATCCATTAACAAGAGAAATATATGAATTACATAAAAATATTGCTTAATGGCATAATCAAGGAGAACCCGACATTCGTGCTTCTGCTTGGTATGTGTCCTACGCTGGCAACCACGACGTCTGCTCAGAACGGTATGTCAATGGGACTTGCCACAATGTTCGTGCTGATATGCTCCAACATCGCCATATCACTCATAAAGAATCTTACGCCCGACAAAGTGCGCATCCCGGTGTTTGTCGTTGTCATCGCTTCATTCGTCACCATTCTTCAGATGTGCCTCAAGGCATATCTTCCTGAAGTTAACAAGTCATTGGGACTTTTCATTCCCCTTATTGTGGTCAACTGTATCATTCTTGGCCGTGCCGAGGCATTTGCCTGCAAGAACAATCCCGTGGCGAGTCTGTTCGACGGAATTGGCATCGGACTTGGTTTCACCCTTGCACTGACGCTTCTCGGCATTGTCCGTGAGGTGCTTGGCGCCGGTTCTATCTTCGGAATAGTGTTGCTGCCCGAGACCTACAATATCCTGTTGTTCATCCTGCCTCCGGGAGCATTCATCACATTGGGATTCCTCATCGCTATCGTAAACAAATTAAAGAAGGCTTAGTAACATGGAATACTTACTTATTTTTATATCAGCGATATTCGTGAACAACATCGTGTTGTCACAGTTCCTTGGCATCTGTCCGTTCCTCGGTGTGTCAAAGAAGGTGTCCACATCACTCGGTATGAGCGCAGCGGTTGCCTTTGTGCTCACTCTTGCCACCATCGTGACCTTCATCGTACAAAAGTGTGTGCTTGAGGCATACGGCATAGAGTATCTTCAGACCATTGCCTTCATCCTCGTGATAGCCTCTCTTGTTCAGATGGTGGAAATCATCCTCAAGAAAGTTTCTCCCGCCCTTTACCAGGCGCTGGGAATATTCCTTCCTCTGATTACAACCAACTGTGCCGTGCTCGGTGTGGCAATCCTTGTCATTCAGAAAGATTATAACCTCATTGAAGGCATCGTATATGCGCTGTCAACAGCCATCGGTTTCGGTCTTGCCATGACGGTATTTGCCGGTATGCGCGAGCAGCTGGAGATGGTGAACGTACCGAAGGGAATGCGCGGAATGGCCATCGTCCTTGTTTCGGCCGGTCTGCTGAGCCTTGCTTTCATGGGCTTTTCCGGAGTTGACGGAGGTCTGAAACAGCTTTTCGGATTAGAGTGATTTGATTTAATAAAACAAAAAACTTCAGAAAGGAAATTTGCGAACAGCGAATTTCCTTTCTTTTATTTTCCTGATTTCCATATTTTTATATATCTTTGCATTATCAATTATTCTAACATAAAGGTTTATATAATGAAACATACAATTTTAGTAACGGGTGGAACAGGTTTTATCGGTTCTCACACGACAGTAGAACTGCAGAATGCCGGTTACAAAGTCGTTATTGTGGACAATCTGTCCAATTCTCAGGCAAGCGTCGTTGACGGAATTGAGAAAATCACAGGTATTCGCCCTGCTTTCGAGGAAGTCAATTGCTGCGACTTGGAAGCGATGGACAAAGTATTTGCTAAATATCCTGATATAGATGGAATCATCCACTTTGCTGCGAGCAAGGCCGTGGGTGAGAGTGTAGAAAAGCCTCTCTTGTATTACCGTAACAATATCGTCAGTCTGGTCAATCTGCTTGAACTCATGCCGAAGCACAATGTCAAGGGCATTATTTTCTCATCGAGTTGTACAGTCTACGGCCAGCCCGATCCGGAGAACCTTCCCGTGACGGAGGATGCTCCCATCAAACCGGCGGAGAGCCCCTACGGCAACACGAAGCAGGTTAATGAAGAGATTATCCGCGATGACATCAACAGCGGTGCACCCATCAAAGCCATACTTCTCCGCTATTTCAATCCTATCGGTTCCCATCCTACGGCCATCATCGGCGAGATGCCCAACGGCGTGCCGATGAACCTCATCCCCTACGTAACCCAGACAGCCATGGGAATACGTGAGCAGCTGAAAGTGTTCGGAAACGACTATGACACTCCGGACGGAACCTGCATACGTGACTATATCTATGTCGTAGATTTGGCGAAGGCTCATGTCAAGGCAATGGAGCGCGTTCTCGACACTGACAGCGCCAAACTCGAAGTGTTCAACGTCGGAACAGGCAAGGGTGTCAGCACCAAAGAGATTGTTGACGCTTTCGAGGCAGCTACAGGCGTAAAGCTCAACTGGACATTTGCTCCGCGCCGCGCAGGAGACATCGAAAAGGTGTGGGCCAATCCGGAGAAGGCTAACAATGTTCTCGGATGGAAAGCTGAGACAAGCCTTGAAGACACGCTGAAATCTGCATGGAAATGGCAGGAGAAACTGCGTAAGGAAGGAATACAGTAATTTACTGTAAGAAATAAAAGACCGGTATGTTTCGACATAACCGTGTTTTATTTTGTGTTTGTGTTGTTTAGTCCTCTGATGGGAATCAGGGGACTAATTTTTTTATATACAAATGGCGGTATCGTCAGCTTCCACTGACAATACCGCCATTATCCAATACTCAGCCCCAGCATGAGAAGTCAGCATAAGACGCGTGCCATGCAACGAGGGCTTTATTTCCAGCGTTTCGTTTACACTCAGATGAACGCGACAATCAGGCCGGCCATGACGATGCTGACCATCGACATCAGCTTTATGAGGATGTTGAGCGACGGGCCGGAGGTGTCCTTGAACGGATCGCCGACGGTGTCACCGACGATGGTCGCTTTGTGACAGTCGGAACCTTTGCCGCCGAAGTTGCCTTCCTCGACCATCTTCTTCGCGTTATCCCATGCGCCTCCGGCGTTGGCCATGAATACGGCCAGCGTAAATCCGGCTGTCAGACCGCCGACCAACAGCCCCATCACACCGGCGACGCCCAAAAGGATACCGACAACGATAGGGATGATGATGGCCAGCAAGCTCGGGAAAATCATTTCGCGCTGAGCCGAGCGCGTGCTGATTTCAACGCACCGTCCGTAATCCGGCGTGGCCTTGCCTTCGAGAATGCCCTTTATCTCACGGAACTGCCTTCTGACCTCCTCGACCATTGTCTGGGCAGCGCGTCCGACGGCACCCATAGTCAGTCCGCAGAAGAGGAATGCTGACATACCACCAATGAACGCGCCGACGAGCACCTTCGGGTTCATCAGGTTCACCTGGAAGAAGTTCATGTAGTCAACCATGTTCGCAGTGGCCGGATTGAACACCGCGCCCATGTTGTCGACGAACGTCTGTCCCTCGCTGACGGCGCGTATCATCGCAATCTTTATTTCCTCGACGTAGGAAGCCAGCAGAGCCAGCGCCGTCAGTGCGGCGCTTCCGATAGCAAATCCCTTGCCCGTGGCGGCCGTCGTGTTGCCCAATGCGTCGAGGGCGTCCGTGCGGTGGCGCACCTCCTCTCCGAGCTCGCTCATTTCAGCATTTCCGCCGGCATTGTCGGCTATCGGGCCGTAGGCGTCTGTAGCAAGCGTTATTCCGAGCGTAGAGAGCATGCCCACGGCAGCGATACCTATGCCATAGAGACCGCGTGAGATGCTCTCGGCATTCATGGACAGGTCGAAGTGGTTTGCACAGAGATAGCTGAGCATGATGGCCACCGATATCGTGACGACGGGAATCATAGTCGAAATCATTCCTGTTCCGATACCCTTGATGATGACCGTGGCCGAACCGGTCTGCGACGCCTCGGCAATCTTCTGTGTCGGCCCGTACGTATGGCTCGTATAGTATTCCGTTCCCTGACCGATAATCACGCCGGCCAGTAGTCCTGTGACGACGGAGAAGGATACGCCTATCCAGTTGTCCAGTTCCAGCAGATAGAGGATGAGGAACGACGCACCGGCGATGAGCACCGACGACACGTTTGTTCCCAGTCCGAGCGAGTGGAGCAGGTCCTTCATCGTCGCCCCCTCCTTTGTCTTCACGAGGAAGATTCCGAGCAGCGAGAGGAATATGCCCACAGCCGCGATAATCATCGGGGCTATCACGGCGCGCATCTGCATATCGCCGTTCATGGCGAATGCCGTCGCACCGAGAGCCGCCGTGCTGAGAATGCTTCCGCAGTAGCTCTCGTACAGGTCGGCACCCATACCGGCTACGTCACCGACGTTGTCGCCCACGTTGTCGGCTATCGTAGCCGGATTGCGCGGGTCATCCTCCGGGATGTTGGCCTCGACCTTTCCGACGAGGTCGGCGCCGACGTCAGCGGCCTTCGTATAGATTCCGCCGCCGACGCGGGCGAAGAGTGCCTGCGTCGACGCACCCATACCGAACGTAAGCATGGTTGTCGTGATGGTTACGAGCGCCATGCCGTCGCCGTGATAGAAGTGGCTGAGAACGAGAAACCAGACGGCGATGTCCAGCAGTCCCAGTCCGACGACGACAAGTCCCATGACGGCGCCGCTGCGGAAGGCGATTTTCAATCCGCGGTTGAGCCCCTCGCGGGCAGCGTTGGCCGTACGTGCCGAGGCATACGTGGCAGTTTTCATGCCGAAGAATCCGGCCAGTCCGGAGAAAAGTCCTCCGGTGAGAAAAGCGAACGGAACCCATGGGTTCTGAACTTTCATGACATAGGCCATGAAGGCGAAGACGAGTGCCAGCACGACGAAAACGATGCCGATGACCTTGTACTGCTGTCGGAGATAGGCCATTGCGCCCCGGCGTACGTGTCCGGCGATTTCTTTCATTCGCGGTGTTCCTTCGTCCTCCGCCATCATCTGACGGAAGAAGAACCAGGCCATGCCCAGCGCGACGACTGATGCGACGGGGACAAGCCAAAATGCAGATGGAATGTTCATTTGTCTAAAGGTTTAAATTGTTAGTAATAAAATAGATTAATGTCTTTATTGAACCAAAAGAGGGTGCGTCTTCAGTCCGCACCCTCGTATGTCTTCATTGATTGTTTTTACGTTCAGTCTTCCGCTCCAAATTCAGAGATTTCCTCCGTTTCCTCATCCGATTCGCTTTCGATGTCAAATGTAGTGCGGTAGTTGTCTTCCGTTATGTCATCGTCGTCGAAATTCGGCTCGTCGGTCTCTTCCTCTTCCTCCTCGCCGTCATTGAAATCGTCTTCCGGAATTTCGTCTTCGTCACGAGCCTGCAGCGTGAGGCGTGGTTTTTCCATTTCCGGTTTCAGTTTCGCGAAGATGGCTTCAACCCACAGGCCTTTCGCTATCTCCAGAACCTCAAATCCGTCGGCTACTTTCTTCTCATACATGCCTCCCGGTTTGTGGAGCCTGTCTTTCGGTAGGGTGGTGGTGGAGATTTCAAAACCGCTCTCGATGATGTCCTTGGTGCTCTGCGAGAGCGAGTCCCATCCGCCTCCGAAGTTGCGTTCCAGCACTTCAATGAGCTTTGCGGCCGTGATGTGGTGTATGTTTTCGTATGTCAGGTCACTCACGCGCACGATGGGGCGCTTCTTGATTGCCAGAAACGTCTTCGCATTGGCGTCGTCCGTATGCACGTGTCCCACTTTGTAGCCCAATTTCTCATACTTTCCTTTGATTATGGACGAATCATCCTTCAGTTCCTCTATCATGAAGGCTGTGCGTATGATGTCCACAAAATGTTTTTTGTTATCCTTTACGTCTGCGTCCTTGTCTGCGCTTTCCAGCATACGGAAAATGTCATTCTCCTGAACGTCCCAGACGTTGTTTTTTGTCAGTGTCTTCAGCGTAATTGCTTTCTTTGCTACTGGCTCTTTCATTCTACGTGTTTTTATTTTATATGATTTTACTGCTGCAAATGTATATACTTTCTTCTTTATCTCCAAGTTTTGGATGTCTTTTTTTATCTTTGGCTTTCAATTTTTGGATGTATTGAAGTTCTATACCACTGTGAAAGGAGTTTGGCTGCTTCGCCAATGACAACTGATGCAAGTGTTAAAAACTCGGAATTAAGCGGACAAATGCCTTCAAATCCTTGCAATATTCTGAAATAAAAGTCCTTCGGTCGTAAATTCGTGAAAATAACGCGTGCATCTTTTTCTCTCTGAACAACAGAATGTTACGCTTAAAACAGCGGAAGTGTGCAATTATTTGTCATGTTTAATTTTGCTGTAAGGGCCTTACGGTGGTGTAACGGGGCGCCCGTTGCATTGCAATAAGCACGCCGCTGTCATGCAACGGCGGCCTTATTGCGACCCCGGGAGGCCCTCCTCGGTCGTCGGCGGATAAAAAACGTGATGATGACGGCGGCTGAATGTCAAGATTGAGGCATCGTCGTTCTCTGGTTTGAGAATTTTCAAGTGTTAAATTCCGTGATATAATGATGACAGAATGATGATGGTGCCGGCATGTCGGCGATATGGTCATTTATAGCCGTCATGTTACGTTTCATGGCATTTATATCATTGGAATGGAAAAATTAGGGTGTGTCATTATTCCATACTCAGCTATATTTTTGTATTTTTGCACCGTAAACGACTCATGACAGATGAAACGATTGACAGCAGCCTGCATAGCAGTGTTATGTATGACGGAAATGGCAATGGCACAGACGAGATTTATTGACCTCAGAATGGTGGAGACAACTGACGTGCACGGGTGTTTCTTTCCATTCGATTTCATTGAACAGCGGCCGATGCGCGGAACTCTTGCGCGGGTCAGTTCATACGTGAAGAAATTGAGACAGCAGTATGGGGATAACCTCATATTGCTCGAAAACGGTGACATTCTGCAAGGACAGCCGACCTGCTATTATTATAACTATGTGGCAACTGACGTCCCGAACGTTGCGGCCGAGATTGTCAATTATATGGGATATGACGTCCAGACCTTCGGAAACCACGATGTCGAGACGGGCCACAAGGTCTATGACAAGTGGTCTCGCGAGGTCAGCTGTCCTGTTGTGGGAGCGAACATCATCGACCGCAAGACAGGGCGGCCATACGTCAAGCCATATACGGTATTGCAGCGGGACGGAATCAAAATTGCCGTTTTGGGCATGCTTACTCCCGCCATACCCAACTGGCTGGACGAAGAGTTGTGGAGCGGACTGGCGTTTGAGGATATGATGGAGACAGCGCGCCTATGGGTGAAATATCTGCGTGAGGAAGAAAAAGCGGATGTTATAGTTGGGTTGTTCCACAGCGGATGGAGTGGGGGAATAAGTACGCCGCAATACGTTGAGGACGAGACTGAAGCCGTGGCGCGTGAAGTGCCGGGATTTGACGTCATTTTCTTCGGTCATGACCATAGGCGGCGCATTGAGACGGTGGTGAACGTGGCCGGAGATTCCGTGCATTGCGTCAATCCGTCATGCAATGCCGTTGCTGTCGGCGATGTCTCTATACGTATTGAGGTAGATAAGAATAACAAGTTGATAAATAAGAAGATAACCGGTCGTATACATGATGTGTGCAATGAGGAAGTGGACAATGAATTTGTCGAAAAGTTCCAACCTTCAATAGCACGTGTGAAGGGTTATGTCGACCGTCCCATCGGCGTCATCGAAGATTCCATTCACACACGCGACTGTTTTTTCGGAAGTGCTCCCTTTGCCGATTTGATACACAATCTGCAGTTGGCCATTACCGGAGCCGACGTGTCGTTCAATGCCCCGTTGTCGGTCAATGTTTCGGTTCCGAAGGGTGAGATACGCATGAGTGACATGTTCAAGCTATATAAATACGAGAACATGATATATGTCATGAGGATGACCGGACAGGAAATCAGAAAGCATCTCGAAATGAGCTATGACTTGTGGGTCAACACGATGACCAGTTCCGACGACCATATCCTGCAGCTTGATGACCGTAGCCGGATTGACATGCAGAAGTGCGGATTCAAGAATCTGACATTCAACTTCGACAGTGCGGCAGGCATTGAATATGAAGTTGATGTAACCCGGCCTAATGGTTCTAAGGTCAGGATATTACGTTTCAGTGACGGCCGGCCGTTCCGGGAGGATGAATATTATCGCGTTGTGATGAACAGCTATCGCGGCAACGGTGGCGGAGAGCTGTTGACGAAGGGTGCCGGAATACCGCGGGACTCGCTGAAGAGCAGGATTATATATCAGAGCGAGAAGGACCAACGCTATTATCTGGCGCAGGAGATAGAGAAGATGGGGCGTATCAGTCCCAAGGCTAACGGCAACTGGCGCTTTGTTCCGGAGGCGTGGGCAGAGCCGGCTATCAGACGTGACAAGGAACTGATGTTCGGTAAATGAGCGGTTGGGGCGGATTCGGGGACTTCTTCGGATTGTTCCGCGGGAAAGAATGTGCATGAAAAGAACTAAAGATAAAGAATGTATGGAAAAGAAACTATATTTTGCATTCCGCGGCGGGGAGATAATGCTGGAAAAACGTCAGGACGGAACGTTCATGATACCATGTTGTGAAGAACCGCCTGTCGCTGTAGCTCCCGGCTCGGATATAATGGGCGTCACGACGGCAGAAGGGACGAAAGTGTGGACGTATGACATGGCGGACGTCCCGGTGGATGAGTCCCGGTATGAGATGTGCGGGCTTCGGGCCAGCTATTACAAGCTGACGGACGTGCTTTACAGAATATCCGGAAAATGTGAGGAACTGTTATATTGGTCCCGCAATACGCAGTTTTGTGGGACGTGTGGCGGCAGGATGAAGATGCACACGGATATAAGCAAGCGGTGTGAGAAGTGCGGGAGAGAGGTATGGCCGCAGTTGTCAACGGCCGTCATAGTGCTGATAAGAAAAGGTGAGGAGGTCCTGCTGGTGCATGCGCGGAATTTCCGTGGCAACTTTTTCGGTCTCGTGGCCGGATTTGTCGAGACGGGCGAAACGCTGGAAGAGGCCGTGGAGCGGGAAGTGCTCGAAGAAACGGGTCTGCGCATACGGAATATACGATATTTCGGCAGTCAGCCGTGGCCCTATCCGTGTGGACTTATGGTCGGTTTCAATGCCGAATATCAGAGTGGGGACATTCATCTTCAGGACTCGGAGATTGCTGCCGGAGCATGGTTCAGGAAAGACAACCTGCCGGAAATACCGGAAAAACTGTCAATCGCACGCAAGCTGATAGACAACTGGTTGGATGAAACGGCGGACAGAGCCGGATGATGACGTATAGGAGCCTTTCTTCGTAGGAAGTATGGAAGAGCCCCATGTGGGAAATGCGGGAGGCTATTCGTTGATTATTATATGTAGATTAGAAGATATAAAAGAGACACGGAAGTGCTCGGGAGCAATATCCCCTTTGCACTTCCGTGTCTCTTTGCTTTTATCCCAATATTCTGATTCCGGTCTGGGAAGACTCGGAACACTGCTTTTGATGTTTCGTTGGGCTGTCAGTCCTCCAACAGTTCCATGGTCATGTCGCCGGACGGGGTTATCTTCGTATCAAGCATGTAGCAACTGTTACCGTAAGGAATACAGATGATGGTGTTGAAATGGAAACCCTCTGCGTCAATGTGGCTGAATATCATGTTGCTCAGGACGGCCTGACTCAGGAAATGACCGGGCACAAGCTCGGCATACATCTTCTTGCTGAAGTCGCGTGAATAGAGTTGTTCGCGGCCTTGATAGATGCTGATATGTATGATATTGTCATAATAGATATTGTCCACTTTGACTCCGTCGTCCGTGTATGTCGTCTTCATGACCTTATATGTTGTCGGGTTTATCGCCACGTAACAGTGGTATCTTTCGCCGGCATATACGACAACTGTGTCGGTCTTCAACTTTTCTGAAATGACCAATGGTACGGTTTTCTTGTGCTCAAATGCCAATGCTGCGCTTTGATCGTTCGTCTTTGTGAGTTTTACAATGTCTCCGTTTGAGTTCTCAAACCAGAAGACATGGGGCGTCTGTTTCTTTATGTTATATTTTGTCTGTCCGTTGCTCATGACGAGCGTGTCGGCGACGATTCTGAAACAGGCTGGCATGCTTATCGTGTCAGGATAGAAGATTGTGTCACCTGCAACTTTGAAGACAACGTCCTCAGAGACAGCATCAATCCAAATACCCTGTAACATCGCCTTTGCCTCCTTGCTTTCAGTGACCTCCACATCCTTTTGAGGAGTCTGGCGACATCCGGTCAGGCCTAAGGTGAATGTGGCCAATACAGCTATAATCCAATATCTATTCATCATCAACGCAGGGTTATTTGCCAATGCAATGATACTCGAAACCGTTCTCTTCCAGTTCTTCCGTATCGAAAATGTTACGTCCGTCGATAACCAAAGGGCGGTTCATCTCTTTCTTGATAACAGCCCATGCCGGCAGACGGAACTCTTTCCACTCAGTGAGCAAAAGGAGGGCATCTGCATCAAGGACGGCATCATACATGTCGCGGCAATATGTGATTTTATCTCCAATTCTGCGGCGACATTCCTCCATGGCTACCGGATCGTATGCGCGTATGGTACATCCGGCATCCAGAAGCATCTGTATGATTACAAGTGCCGTGCTCTCACGCATGTCGTCGGTCTCCGGCTTGAACGAAAGCCCCCACAGGGCGATTGTCTTGCCTTTGAGGGTCTCTCCCTCATACGCTTTGCTGAGTTTCTTGAAAAGTACGCTCTTCTGCGCTTCGTTAACACGCTCTACGGCTTTGAGGACTTCCATTGAATAGCCGCATTTGTCCGCTGTCTTTATCAGTGCCTTTACATCCTTCGGAAAACATGAGCCTCCATAGCCGCAGCCGGCATAAAGAAACTTGCGCCCGATACGCGAATCGGCACCGATTCCGGCTCTTACCATATTGACGTCGGCTCCGACAAGCTCACAGAGATTGGCTATGTCGTTCATGAACGATATTCGTGTGGCAAGCATGGAGTTCGCGGCATACTTCGTCATCTCCGCTGAGGGAATATCCATGAATATGACACGGAAATTGTTAATGAGGAAAGGTTTATACAGTTTGGTCAGTGTCTTCTTCGCCATCTCACTTTCCACGCCGACAACAACACGGTCAGGGGACATGAAATCCTTTATGGCGTTTCCTTCCTTTAGGAATTCGGGGTTGCTCGCGACGTCAAACTTGACATCCACGCCGCGTTTGTCGAGTTCCGCCTGAATCGTGGCACGGACTTTCTTTGCCGTTCCGACGGGAACGGTACTCTTCGTTACGACGACGAGATAGCGGTTGATGTTCTTGCCGATGGTCTTCGCAACTTCAAGCACGTATTTCAAATCCGCGCTGCCGTCTTCGTCCGGTGGGGTGCCTACGGCTGAAAATACGATTTCCTGCTCGTTAAGAACTGATGCCAAATCAGTTGTAAAGCGCAGACGTCCGGCTTTCACGTTCTTGACGACAAGCTCGTCCAATCCCGGTTCATAGATAGGTATGTCACCATTTTGCAGGCGTTCTATTTTCTTGGCATCAACGTCGACGCACGTAACGATGGCTCCGGTATCGGCAAAACAGGTTCCGGAAACCAATCCGACGTAGCCTGTTCCTACAATAGCAATATTCATAATGGTTGGAATTAAGATTTAAAATACTTCGGCTTCACTGAATTTGCAGCCTTTTAGATCTTTGTCACTGGTCAGTATTTCGCTTGCGGCAACAGGCCATTCGATACCCAAATCGGGGTCGTTGAACAATATGCTGGCCTCATGTTGCGGTGAATATACATTATCTACTTTATATGTAAATACGGCTTCCTGGCTGAGAACGAGGAAACCGTGGGCAAATCCGCGGGGGATGAAGAACTGCCTTTTATTGTTCTCGCTGAGCTCAACGGCGACGTGTTTTCCGAAAGTCGGACTGCTCTTGCGTAAATCCACTGCTACGTCAAGGACGCGGCCTTTTATGACGCGCACCAGTTTCGCCTGAGAATACTCGCCTTTCTGGTAGTGAAGACCGCGGAGAACTCCATAACTTGATTTTGATTCATTATCCTGAATGAAGTTCACTTTCCCGATGTTCTGCTCAAAGTCAGACTGCTTCCACGACTCGAAAAAATATCCGCGTTCATCCTTAAATACGCGTGGCTCAATGACATAAACATCTTTTATGGCTGTTTCAATGTATCTCATAAATAAAAAAGTTATATTCTTTTCAGCATGCAAATGTAATAAATAAAAATTGCAAACAGCCCTTTTTTATTTGTTTTATGCGATTTTAAGCCCTTTTTTATTTGCAGATGTCCCTAAAAAGGCGTAATTTTGCAGTCATGATTGAATTAGGGAGACATATTGAAATACTTCTATTGAGCAATGATTGTGTCATAGTCCCGGAGTTGGGAGGCTTTATGGCACATCATGTTTCTGCACATTATGATGAAGGCGACAACCTGTTTTTGCCGCCTTTGAGGACTCTTGGGTTCAATCCACAATTGAAGCTAAATGATTCATTGCTTGCCCAATCATATATTGAGGCGTACGACATATCATATCCAGAGGCTATAAGGCGGATTGAAGAAGAGGTTAATGAATTGAAGCAACACCTTGACAATCAAGGCTCGTATGAGATAGATGATATTGGTGTCCTTTCCATTAATGAGGAAGGGGGATATGTCTTTGAACCATGTGAAGCAGGAATACTCACCCCTGAACTTTATGGGCTCAGTTCTTTTGAGATAAGAAACATGTCGGATGTGGCTGTAAATGCCGGCAATGAGGCTGACAGACATGAGGAACAACCAGCTATCCAGCAAGATCTGTTCGTTCAGAACAGTGTCCTTAATAAGGATATGGAAGAGGAAGAAGACAACAGCACCATAAAGATAAAGGTGGCATGGATCCGGAATGCTGTAGCTGTGACTGCGGCAGTGATTGCATTCCTGTTCATTACGACTCCTGTCTCAAATAGTGAGAGCGACCATATGGCGACAAGCAGTTTCTATCCATCGGCATTATTGGAACCGGCAGAAGCCAAGAATCAACCTTCTGAGACAAAGGCGGAAGAGATAAAGAATGCTTTAGTGGCTGATGAAGAGTTGCAGGAAACTTCAAAAGAGAGTGAAAACGCAGAGCTGGAACAGGAAAAGGCGGAAGCCCAAACGGCGTCTGACGGTTATTGTATCGTTATGGCAAGTCACGTTGCAAAGCAGAATGCGGAAGCATATGTAAATGAATTACATGGTAAAGGATATACGGAGGCATACGTATATACGCACAACAGTATTGTACGTGTAGTATATGGAAATTATGAAAGTGAGGCTGATGCTTATTCTGTACTTCGCGAGATTAGAGGAAACAAGTATTTTGAACAGTCTTGGGTATATAGAAAGAGATGAAAAGAGTAAGATGCCCCAAGTGCGACAACTATATTACCTTCGATGAAACGAAGTACGAAGCAGGCCAATCCCTTGTTTTTGAATGTAACGAATGTGGCAAGCAATTCGGCATACGGATAGGTGTCTCAAAGTTGCGCGATACCCAAAAGGAAGAGAAGCTGGATGAAAATGCTAATGAAAAGGGCTTCGGTTCCATTGTCGTTATAGAGAATATTTTCCATTACAAGCAGGTCATTCCATTGCAATTAGGCGAGAACGTTATCGGACGCTACATGAAAGGAAGTGGTGTCAATACCCCGATAGAAACGAATGACCCGAGTATCGATATAACACATTGTGTCATAACGGTCAAGTACGACAAGCGGGGAAAACTGCAATATATCCTGCGGGACGGCCCGAGTTACACCGGAACATTTGTCGACAATGAAATATTGGGAGACAGGGAACGCCGGGTTATAGAGAACGGATCGCTGTTTACGATAGGAGCGACCAGCATTATACTTCGCGGAGTTGATGAAAAAGAGTAATGGACATATCATTGTGAATAAGAAATATTATCTTTGTCTAATACGGATGAGGAGTGCTGTGGAAGTTCTGCAGTACTCCATTTTTTTTGTTCATAATCGTAGGTCTCGGTTCCGTAGGGTAATGATGGAGTTGTTTTCGTGTGAAAGATAGCGGATAGGGGATGTGGCATAATTAATATACAGACGGTTTATGACAGACAGTTTCGATACAATATTTGATGAATTGCAATCCGTTGCAGATGCCGGCAAGCGCATGAAGCTATCGCGTTTCTTTAAAACCGGTATAGGTGAATATGGTGAAGGAGACGTCTTTTTGGGCATAACGGTGCCTGACGTGCGAAAGATAGCCAAGCGACATGGTTATACTCAGTCAGATGAAATCCGCAAACTTCTGTTGTCTGAATATCATGAAGTCCGTCTGTGTGGCCTTCTGATAATGGTCTTGAAGTGTTCACGCAAGAGCGAGCAGCTCAAACGTGATATGTTTGAACTCTATCTTAGTCACACTACTTACATAAACAACTGGGATTTGGTGGATTTGTCGGCTCCTGCCATTGTCGGAGAATATCTTGTTGACAAACCTCGTAAACCACTTTATAAGCTGTCGGAAAGTCCAATACTATGGGAAAACCGTATCGCAATGGTAGCAACAATGGCGTTTATACGGCGTGGCGACTTGGACGATACTTATCGGCTTGCGTTGAAATTGATGGGACATAAACATGATTTGATAAGAAAGGCTGCAGGCTGGATGTTGAGGGAAGCAGGAATGAAGGATCATAAACGACTGTTTGATTTTGTGGAAGAGCATCATCTGGAGATGCCGAGAACGATGCTTAGATATGCAATAGAGAAGTTTCCTTCGGAAGAACGCGAATTTCTTATGCGTCGCTACTGATTTCTATAACAAACTGAAACTCAATATAATCACGATAAATATTCAACAATAAATTAATATAACGGAACAATCATAATGGAACAGAATGTCTTTACTAAAATAATCTCGGCCGAACTGTCATTGCCGGAAAGCAAGGTCGGAAACACCCTCCAGCTTCTTGCCGAGGGATGTACGATACCGTTCATCAGCCGCTATCGCAAGGAGCGTACGGGTGGAATGGATGAAGTTCAGATTGCGGCAATCAGCGACATGAACGATAAGCTGAGCGAGATTGCCAAGCGTAAGGAGACAATCATAAAGACAATCACCGAACAGGGAAAGATGACGGATGTGTTGCATGAACGCATCGAAAAATGCTGGAACGCGACAGAGCTTGAGGATATCTATCTTCCGTATAAGCCAAAGCGCAGGACAAAAGCCCAGATCGCACGCGAACAGGGGCTTGAACCATTGTCGACGATTATTTTGATGCAGCGTGAACAGAATCCTATACAGGCGGCCAAGCGTTTTGTCAAGGGCGATGTGGCGACCGTCGAAGCCGCAATCAAAGGTGCTCAGGACATAATAGCCGAAACCGTGAATGAAGACGAACGTTCCCGTAATCAGGTCCGTGGAATGTTCAGAC
>ERZ860264.555-NODE-555-length-32895-cov-6.014525_pt1 | contig 32895 bp, 24 predicted proteins | sample MGYA00509980_ERZ860264 | MGnify/ENA primary metagenome ERZ860264 (study PRJEB30046, sample SAMN00715212) | human gut metagenome | study: EMG produced TPA metagenomics assembly of the A metagenome-wide association study of gut microbiota in type 2... | reverse complement strand
TACCTATGGTAGCCGTGGCAATCATTTTCACCGATGAGCCTTCAAGCAACGGAGCGCCGCAGCGTGTGCGTGTGCGTATGAGAAGGGCATCGGCGCCCTTTATGGTCTCAGGACTGAAAGAGTCCGGGTGTATATACTCGATTTCGGCGTATGGCTCAAGGCGTCCGCGCAGGAATGGGATGAACTGGTCGGCTACTATTTTCATTGTGTCAGGGTAAGGATAAAGAGTGCTATGTACGCCGGAACGGCCACAAGCATAGGCAGGTATGCGAACCTGTGGTGCGGCATGGTTGCGAAACGTGCCGTCTGCAGCCCCAGGCACACCGCCAGCACCGAGCTGTATGCCATCATGTTGGTATAGTCAAAGAGCATGAACCATATCATGGCTATGCCCAGCAGGTTGATGAATGAGATGTAGGAACGGTGCATATGGCCGGACGTGGGGGCGGCAAGAGAATTGGAGCAGGTCACGAGCAGCGTGAGCAGAGCTGTGAAGGCCTGTCCGAGCACCAGGAAGAAGAGAGGCCCGGGGTCCCGGTAGTCCATAAACAGGTTGGACATGAGGGGCAGCGAAACCGAGCTGATTGACACGAGGCCAAGCCCTACGACAATCCAGTACGGAGCCAGAAGGCCGAGGAGCAGCCCCACACACTCCTGCAGGCGCATGACGTTCAGAAAAATGGCCCCGAGCAGGAATATGGGTATCAGCAGGGCGAAGGCGTACTGAATCATGGAGCCCCATGCCAGCAGGGAGAATATCAGGAATATGCCCTGAGAGGCGTTTTTACGCCCGTAGAGCGCGAAAAGCAGCCTGGTGCATACAAGCGTGCCAAGAAGCACTATCGTGGACGAGGTGAGCCGCGATGCGGTCCAGGCTCCCGCCCCCGTAGCTATCAGGAACAACGAGGCATACATGAGGGTGGTACCCGGGATTATGTTGAAACGCGCGTTGCAGGCCATAAGCAGCAATACACATAAGGCCACGACCCCGAAATTCAGATACATGGCGAGCCGGGGGGCGAGGTCCCACTGGTTGGGCGACGGAAAACATAGCCCGGCGCTTCCCTCCATCTCTATGGCGGGAGGGACGGACACGGCTATAAAGGCCATCGCCAGATAAAGGATTACGGCTATGACCAGTCCCGCAGGACCTCCCAGGATGGCGCTTGCCAGATATGAATTGCGCGTCAGCACGTCAGATAAGGTCCTTGGCTATGTCGCGGCGGAAGAAGCGTCCCTCGAACTCTATGGACGCGGCGGCTGCCTGTGCCTTCTGTGCGGCTTCTGCTATTGCGGGGCCGTAGGCTGTGACGGCCAGGACACGTCCGCCGGATGTGAGTACGCTCTCTCCGAGGGGCTTGGTCCCGGCGTGGAAGAGAATCACGTCTTCCGGCATGGTGGCCGGGAAGATGATTTCCTTTCCCTTCTCGTAAGAGCCGGGATAGCCTTGAGAGACAAGCATCACCGAGACGGCGGCTCTCGGGTCCTCCTCTATCTGCTTGATGCCGAGCGTGGAGTCGGCTATCCCCTCAAGCAGGTCTATGAGGTCGGACCGCAGGCGGGGCATGACGACTTCGGTCTCCGGGTCGCCCATGCGCACATTGTATTCTATGACATACGGGTCGCCGTCCACATTCATCAGACCGATGAAAAGGAATCCCTTATACTCTATTCCTTCGGCCTTGAGTCCGGCCAGGGTCGGCTCTATTATGCGGCTTGTCACCTTGTCCATGAACTCGGCGTCGGCAAAAGGCACCGGGCTTACAGAGCCCATGCCGCCGGTATTGGGACCGCTGTCCCCCTCTCCTATCCGCTTGTAGTCTTTGGCCACGGGAAGTACTTTATAGTCCTCGCCGTCGGTAGCTACGAAGACGGAACACTCTATGCCGTGGAGGAATTCCTCTATGACCACAGTGGAGGAGGCGTCGCCGAACATACCCTCGAGCATGTCGGTGAGGGTGTCTTTGGCATCGGCCAGGGAGGGCACAATCACTACACCCTGGCCGGCTGCCAGTCCGTCGGCCTTAAGCACGTAGGGAGGCTGAAGGCTTTCCAGAAAGTGCATGCCCTGTTCCAGTGTCTCTTGAGTAACGCTCATGAAGCGGGCCGTGGGTATGCCGTTGGAGACCATGAACTCCTTGGCGAACTCCTTGCTTCCTTCCAGACGGGCACCCTCCTGCGCGGGGCCTATCACCTTTACGGGAATGTCGGCGAAGAAGTCTGCTATCCCCTCCACAAGCGGGCCTTCGGGTCCCACCACAATCATATCGATGTCATGGGCCTCCGCAAATTCAGCCACAGCGGGGAAATTGCAGGGGTCAAGGTCTACCCGTGTGCCATAGTCGGAGGCATTGCCGGGTGCTACGTATAAGTTGCCCAGTCGCGGGCTTTGGGTCAGTTTCCAGGCTATGGCGCATTCACGGCCGCCGGAACCCAGGAGGAGGATGTTTATGATTTCTTTCATTGTTCCGAAAGTGGTTTGGTTTCAGATGTAAGGTATAGGATAGAAGGATTGGAGAATGTCTGTTTGTCCGGTACTCTCTTAATCCTCATTCTGTTTCTTCCAGCCCTTGCGGGAGCGCATGGTGTGTCCGTCAGGGGCGAAGCGTGTCTCTTTTTCGCGTGAGATGCCGGGGTGTTTGGCCTTGAAGCTCACGGCATCCTTGTATTTGGGCTTGTCCTCGTGTTCCGGCTTGCCGCTCTTGAAGTCGCGTCCTTTTGAGCCTTTGAAGTCGCGTCCCGGTTTGCCGCCGTGCTTCTTGTCCTGGAACTCGCGGCGGTCCTTCTTGAACTCGCGGCGCTCGCTCTCGCGGCGTTTCTCGGCCATACGGTCAGGTCTGGAGCTGCCGAACTTGCGTGTCTCCCGTATCCATTCCTCATCGGAGGCACGGTGTACCTTAGGCTTCACTTCGCGGTTGAAATCGGTGTTGGACACGGAGCCGCCGGCACTCTTGAAGTCGGCGTAGCTGCCTTCAAAGAGTACGTATTCGCGCATCTGGCACTCCAAAGCGCCGTTGAGCACGGGGAATGACAGGGAAGCCTTAAGCCCTATTTCGCGGAAATGCTCGTCGCGATAACCGAGAATCCAGGCGTGGTAGCCCTTGAAGTAGCGTTTCAGTGTGTTGCCTATCTGCTTGTAGAGGCCTTCCAGGTCGCCGGGACGCAAGCGCTCGCCGTAGGGAGGGTTGGTGATGAGCATACCCTCGAAGGGGGGCTCGGTCCACTCCTGGAAGGGCTTGCACTCCACTTCCACATATTCCTCCACGCCGGCGGCGTGTATGTTTTTCCGGGCGGCCGCCACTGCCTCGCGCGCTATGTCTCCGCCGTAGATGCGGCACGAGGGGTCGCGTTCCTCGCTGTCATCGTTATAAAGCTCCTCGAAAAGGTCTTTGTCAAAGTCGGGCCATGTCTCGAAGGCGTAGTGCTGACGGAAGACGCCAGGGTTGATGTTGGCGGCAATCAGGGCTGCCTCGATAAGGAAAGTGCCTGAGCCGCACATGGGGTCCGCCAGGTCGCAGTCACCGCGCCATCCGGTCTTGAGGATAAGTCCGGCGGCGAGTACCTCGTTGATGGGAGCTTCGGTCTGGGCCACACGGTATCCTCGTTTGCTGAGCGGCTCACCGCTGGAGTCCAGGGAGATGGTGATGCGCTGGTCCGAGATATGCACGTTGAGCTGTACGTCGGCACCGCTCAGACGTATGGATGGACGACGGCGATACTTGTCGTTGAAGTAGTCCGCTATGCCGTCCTTCACTCTGTAAGTCACAAATTTGGAGTGGGGGAACTCCGCGCTGTTGACGGTGGAGTCGATAGCGAAAGTGGAGTCCGGGCCCATGAGGGAGTCCCACTCGAAATCCCGCACGAAGTCGTATAGCTCGTCGGGGTCCGAGGCGCTGAATTTGGCTATGGGCTTGAGTACACGGAGTGCGGTGCGCAGGCACAGGTTGGCTTTGTAGAGCAGAGCCTTATCTCCCTGGAAGGAGACCATACGGCGTCCCATTTCCACATTTTCCGCGCCTAAATCCAACAGTTCGTCGCGGAGTACTTCTTCAAGACCCTGAAAGGTCTTGGCCACCATTTCAAATTTCTGGTTCACTTCTTTGCTTTGGTTTTTTGAGGGTTGGGGAAGAGGGTCAGAATTGTATTTTCAGTGAGCCTGAAGTGTCAGCCTCCTTTGGTTCGGCGGTTGTTTCACTTACGGCTTCGTAGGGTTCTTTGGATGTGCCTATGTGGCGTATGGCCTCGGTAGTGGAGGCATTGCGGTTGTAGGCCGGAATTTTGTCGAACATGGCTATCGCCTCGTCGTTGTCAAACTGTGAGGGCTTCAGCACTACATACTTCTTGCGGGCCATCTCCTGAGAGTGGGAGGTCATCTTGTCCTCGCCGTACTCCGAGGCTATTAGGCTCTTTATGTCCTCGTTCTCTTTCTTGTCGGCCACTGTATGCGCGGTGTTGGCGCGGGTGTCGGGACGGTCGGCGCCGAAGGTTATCACATCGTCCTCGGTATCCTTTTTGTCGGCTATGGTGATGTCAAAGCCGGAGGCCAGGATGGTCATCTTTACTTTTTCGCCCAGCGACTTGTCCCAACAGGCACCCCACTTTATGCCGATGTTCTTGGAGAGATTGGCGCTGAACTGGGTTATCTCGTTCATCTCGGCCATGGTCACCACATTCTCGGCCTCGGGGTTGCAGTACATATAGAAGAGCAGACGCTTGGAGGAACGGATGTCGGAGTTGCGGAGGAGGGGAGAGTTCAGGGCATCTTCGATAGCCTTTGTCACGCGGTGCTCGCCTTCGCCGTAGCCGGTGGAAATGATGGCGGTGGAGGAGTCTTTGAGGGTGGTGCGCACGTCGTTGAAGTCCGCGTTGATATAGCCCTCGGTATTGATTATCTGGGCTATGGAGCGGGTGGCGTTTGCCAGGGTGTCATCCGCCTTGGAGAAGGCGTTGACTATTGTGAGGTCCTTGTATATCTCGGTGAGACGCTCATTGTTGATTATGAGCAGGGAATCCACGTGCTTGCGCATCTCCTCGGCCCCTTCCAGGGCTTTGAGGATTTTGCGCTCTCCCTCGAAGAAGAAGGGGATGGTGACGATGCCTATGGTGAGCATACCGGCCTCCTTGGCTATGCGTGCCACCACGGGTCCGGCGCCGGTGCCCGTGCCTCCTCCCATACCGGCGGTGATGAACACCATGTTGGTTTCGTCCTGCAGCACGTCGCGGATGTTGTCTGCGGCATCCTCGGCGGCCTTGCGGCCCACTTCCGGGTCATCGCCGGCGCCAAGGCCTTCGCCCATCAGTATTTTGGTGGGTACCTTCAGCTTGCGCAGAGCCTGCTTGTCGGTGTTGCAGACCATGAAGGTTATGTTCTCTATCCCCTGGGAATAGAGGTAATTGACGGCGTTGCCGCCGCCTCCTCCCACACCTATGACTTTGATGATGGGGGGTATCTTGTATTCCTCTTCCATGAAAGGAGTGGGGTCTTCTATTGTATTGTAGTCAGCCATGTTAAGGGTCTGTGATTGTCTGAGTCGGTAATTAGTCTATTTCGGCATCGTCATCCTCGTCGCTTTTGAACATGCCGGCCAGCTTGTTGGAAATCCACTTCAGTCGGGTACGGTTCTTGTTCTCGCGAGCCTGCGTTTTGCGGCGTCGTTCCTGACGGCGCTGTTCCTGACGGCGTTCATCTTCGTCGTAGTCATAATCTGCGTTGTAGTCGTCGTTGTGGGGCAGTTCTTCGCGGGCTTCGGGCATCTCCAGGCAATCGGGGGCTTCGGGTGCCGCCCCGGCGTTCATGATGCTTATCACCTCGATGGTCTCGTAGGTGGGAGCCTTGGTGTCCTCCAGGGTTACGAAAGAGGGGAGCGACCCACGGCGCACTTTGAGCGCGCTCTGGCGGTGCAGCAGGTCCGCCATACGGTTGAGGTTGAAGCCTCCTCCCACGGCTATTATGCCGCCGGAGAGCTGCTTGGCGGTGATGCCGGCATAGTTGATTTGTTCTATTATATTGGCGACAATCTCTTCGCTGCGGGCCACCACTATGTTGGCCACGTCGGAGAGACGCATACCGTTTATGTTGAGGGTAGACGGGTTGTCGGAGGGGATTGCGTTGCCGCTGGATGTCTTTACCTCTTCGGCTTCACGTTCCAGTACGGACAGGGATGTGATGTCGCGGGTAATGTTGCGCGAACCCATGGGCAGCACGGCCAGATAGTGAAGCGCGCCTTCCTGGTAAATGGAGACGGTGGTGGTTTCGGCGCCCATATCCACGAGCATACATCCCAGACGGCGCTCGTCGTCGCTGAGAATCAGGTCGGCCACCGCCACCGGGGTGACGACGATGCCGGCCACTTCCATACCCGCCTTGTCGCGCACCACACGCATCAGATGCTTGCGCAGCAGCGGCCGGGCTGCCAGCAGCTGGTAGTGTACGCGTATGTTGTTGCCGAAGGTACCTACCGGCGACTTGGTCTCGGTGTTGTTGACCAGGTAAGAGGCCGGGATAGCGTCTATCACTTCGAGGGTGACGTCAATCTGGGAACGGCGTGCCTCCTCGGTCATCTTGTCAAGTATTTCGTAGGTGATTTCGGTGTCGTCGGGCAGGGGACGCATTATATCTTTGGGGACGTTTCGCAGTGAGCGCCCTCCCAGGCCCACGTACACGCGCTTTATCAGGCGCGGTGCCACTCCTGTGCGGGCTGTGAGGCGTTCAAGGATTCGGGTTATGCGTGAAGCCGTCTCCTCCACATTGTGGATAATGCCGTGGCATACGCTCTCCAGGGCGTGTTCCTGTTCCACGGCAATCACGTCCAGGCGTCCCGAGGGGGTGTGACGGCCTACGGCACCCACTATCTTGGAACTGCCTATCTCTATGGCGGCTATATATTTTTCCTGGTTCATCTTCTCTTATTGTCAGTTGGTTTTAGGGTCGGTGTGTCGGTCGGAGCCGCTGTCGGTGGCTCTGTTTACGGCGGTGTTCTCGGCCTTTATGGCTTCGGTCTCCACTAGGTCGGCTTGTACGGCTGCGTCCTCGATGTCTTCTTCCAGGGAGTCATCCACATTGTTGTGGCGGCGCATACTCTTGTCGGCGCGTGTGGCCACTATCTGTCCCTTGAACTTTACCGAGATGGTGTCGTAGGTGTTCCATCCTTTGTGTGGCATAACCTTGCGGTACATGAGCATCAGCTTGGCGAATTTCTCCGGCAGGTCGGTGGTGTCGCCCAGGTTGACCACGTGTCCGCGTATGCGGGGCACCAGCAGGATGTTCTCCGGCGACTTGTAGTCTATCATCGTCACCAGGTCGGAGAGAAAACTGTCGTTGCGTATGTAGCGCACCACGGGGAGGACGCCTACGGCCGGCATACTGTTTGTGAAGTTCCCGCGCACTACAGGGAGGTTCACGTAGAAGTCGGCTTTGGCGTCCATGCGTTTTCCCTCTTTGTTGATGTAGTAGGAGCCGGCGGGTGTATAGATGCGGGCTTCGGGCACCATGGGGAGAACGGTTATGAGCAGCTTGCCGGAAGTGGTGCGTACCACTTCCACATGTTCAAAGTTGTTGACCCGGTTAAGCGAGCGCTCCAGCGAATCCGTGTCTATGCTCCACAGCGGGGTGGAGCTGTAGTCGTGGGCCAGGGCACCCAACTCGTTCAGCACCGCCTCAGGCTTCAGAAAGTTGTGTGCCCCTTCGGCGGCGGGGAGTATGTCGACGTCTATGCCGGTGCAGTAAAGGCCGCGCACATGGCTGCCGGCCCAGGCCGAGACGAGTACGGCGTAGGCAAGCAAACCTATCAGAATGAGCCATTTATACAGTTTGTTTGGCATAGGGATTCGTGGCGTATCAGTGGCTGTGTTTGGCCAGGAGTATATGTTTGATGTCGGGAAGCAGCACATTTATGTCTGCCGCTCCCAAAGTCATCAGGATGTCAAAGTTACGATTTTTTACCAAATTAAGCAAATCTGAACGCTGAATCAGCATTTTTCGGGGCGATTTTACCTCTTTTTCGATTATTGCGGAGGTGACGCCGGGTATGGGCAGCTCGCGTGCGGGATAGATTTCGCATAATATGGTCTCGTGGGCGGCGCTCAGGGCTTCGGCGAATCCGGGTGCGAAGTCGCGTGTGCGGGTGTAGAGGTGAGGTTGGAACACAACCGTTATTTCGTGGCCGGGGTAGAGGGTTTTGACGCTCTCTATGGAGGCCTTCACCTCGGCGGGGGAGTGGGCGTAGTCATCTATCAGCACCGTCCCTTCACCTCCGGGATAGTCTTCGGGGCGCAGCCATATCTCGAAGCGGCGTTTCGCACCCATGAAGGTGCGTATGCCGTCGGCACATTCCTGCGGTGTGGCGCCGGCAAGCAGGGATGCGGCTATGGCGGCCACTGCATTGTCCACGTTTATGTCCACAGGCACACCGAGTTCTATACCTTTGATGCGTAGCCCTTCGGGACCGACGAAGTCAAAGTAGAGATGCCCGGGAGTGTGGCGTACATTCTCGGCATGGCAGTCCGCCCGGGGGTCGGAGGCGGAGTAGGTCAGTGTCCTCACTTCCGGATTGGTGCGAGGGCGCATTTTAAGGCCCGTGTGGAGCAGCAGGAAGCCTCCCGGACGTATCAGCGAGGTGAAGTGCGCGAAGCCCTCCAGATAGCCCGCCTCGTCGCCATAGATGTCCAGGTGGTCCGGGTCAGTGCTTGTGACTACGGCCAGCCAGGGACTCAGTCTGTGGAAAGAACGGTCGTATTCGTCGGCTTCGATTACAGAGTATTCCGCTCCGGGACTCAGCAGCAGGTTGGAATTGTTGTTGCGCAGGATGCCTCCCAGGAAGGCGTTGCAGCCCACATGTCCGGAGTGCAATATGTGTGCTGTCATCGAACATGTGGTGGTCTTGCCGTGGGAACCGGCCACGCAGATGCCCTTGCTGTGGCAGGTTATCTTGCCTAACAGGGCTGCGCGCTTTATTACCTCGAAGCCATGGGAGCGGAAATAGGTGAGTATGCGGTTGTCTTCGGGTATGGCGGGGGTGTAGACCACCAGTGTGGTCTTCGGGTCGCGCATCTCGGTCGGGATGGTCTCCTCGGCGTCCGTGTACGTGACCTGCGCCCCTTCGCTCTCCAGGGCGTGAGTGAGTTCGCTGGGGGTGCGGTCATATCCGGCCACTGCGGCCCCCCGGTGTATATAGTAACGGGCTAAGTTGGCCATTCCTATGCCGCCTATGCCTACGAAATAGACTGATTCGTTCATTGGAGACTGTTTAGAAATTCACTATTCGGGATACTTCTGCGGCAATGATATTGTCGGAGTCGGGGAGTGCGAGCTTGCGTATTTCGGCACTCATCCGCTCCAGCCTGGCGGAGTCTGCGACGGTGCTGAAGATTATGTCCGCCAGCTTTTCGCGGGCTTCTATGTCGGGTACCGTTATGGCTGCTCCACGGTCCGATAGGGCGTGGGCGTTCTTTGTCTGGTGGTCTTCGGCCACATTGGGGGAGGGCACCAGCACACAGGCTTTGCCGAGCAGCTCAAGTTCGCTTATGGACCCGGCGCCTGCGCGGCTCACCACCAATGAAGCGGCACGGTAGGCGGTGGCCATGTCCGTGAGGAACTGTGTCACCACTACTCCTCTCATGCCCTTGGCAGCCTGTATCCCTTTGTCGCCGTATGCCTTTCCTGTCTGCCAGATGAGCTGTACGCCGGCGCTTGCGAATCGCTGCAGCGAGGCCCGGATGGATTCGTTGAGGGTGCGTGCCCCCAGGGAGCCTCCCACCACAAGGACCGTGGGCTTTTCCGGGTCCAGTCCGAAAGTGGTGCGAGCCTGTTCGGGGGTGAGTCTGCACTCCAGGATTTCCTTGCGTACCGGGTTGCCGGTGAGCAGGATGCTGTCGGCGGGAAAGAAGCGCTCCATGCCGGGATAGGCCACACATATTTTGCGGGCTTTCCTGGCCAACAGCTTATTTGTCACCCCGGCGTAAGAGTTCTGTTCCTGCAGCAGGGTGGGGATGCCGAGTCGCTGGGCGCTTTTCAGGGTAGGGCCGGAGGCATATCCGCCTACGCCTATCACGGCGTCCGGCGCGAAATCCCTGATGATGTCGCGGGCCATGCTCAGGGATTTGCGCAGCTTCAGCAGCACTGAGAAGTTCCTGAACAGGTGCTTGCGGTCGAAGCCCGCCACGGGCAGGCCCTTAATCGGGTATCCGGCGGCCGGCACTTTTTCCATTTCCATGCGTCCTTGTGCGCCTACAAAGAGTATTTCGGCGTTAGGATAGCGGCGTTTCAGGGCGCCTGCTATTGAAAGGGCCGGGAAGATGTGCCCCCCGGTACCTCCGCCGCTGATTATGAATTTCGGTTTCTGTCTGGACATTATATCGGATGCTTTAAACAGCTCGTTACTTAATGCTTTTTTTTGTCTTGGAGGATGTCGGGCCCTGCTCTGCGGAGCGGGTATGCTCTTCCTTCACCTCCGCGTGCAGCATAGTGGGGTTGACGCTGGTGTCGCCGCTGTCCTCCACCGCCTGTTTGAGCGTGAGGTTGGCGTCCTGTGTCTTGCGGGTGCGCTGAATGGCGAATTTGCTTACAGAGAGCATCATGCCCATGGCGGCGCTCATAACGAGTATCGAGGTGCCTCCTTTGGAGATGAAGGGCAGGGGTTGGCCGGAGACCGGAGCCAGACCCACCACGATGGCCATGTGAATCATGGCCTGGGACACTATCAGAGTGGCGCAGCCGGTGATGAGCAGTGCCGGGAAGGCTTTGGTGCATTTGGAGGCTATCACGCCGGCACGGGCCAGCAACAGCAGGTAAAGGATGAGCAGACACACGCCTCCCACGAAGCCGGTGTCTTCCACCACGATGGAGAAAATATAGTCTGAGAAGGCCAGGGGCAGACGGGCGCTTTCGCGCGAATTGCCGGGGCCGTTGCCCAGCAGGCCGCCGTGGGCCTGACTCATGTTGGCGAAGAATACCTGGCGGTTGAAGTCGGTGACGGTGTCGTCGGGTTCAACACCCTCAAGGAAGTCGGTGACACGTTTCTGACGCAGCTCCGTACGGTCCACGGTTCCGCCCGCCTCTCCCACAGTGGAATTGGCGGCCATCTCGGTCGCGGTGCCCTCGGCATTTGCGTCCGAGATCTTGAACTTGGTGTTGTAGACTATGCCGCCCACTACCGCGAAAATGCAGAATATCACCGCCAGTTTGTTCAGCTGGGTGCCTCCGATTACGAACATGGCGGTGGCTATAATCACAATCAGGGCGGTGTTGGTGAGACCATTGGAGTACAGCATCAGGCCGAAGGCCGCAAGCATACAGAGAGAGAGTAGCACTCCCTGCCTGGTGACGCCGTGGCGCATCTGGTGTTTGGCCATGATACGGGCCAGCACCACTACCAGGGCCAGTTTCGCTATCTCGGGCGGCTGGATGGTGAATCCCATGACACGAATGGCTCGCATGGCGCCGTTGGCCATGACTCCGTGGTGGTTGCCGTACCACACCAGAATCAGGGACAGGAAGGCGAATATCCATGCGAATTTGCGGTAATACTTGTAGTGTATGTTCTGCATTATCATCACCACGCCGAGACCTACCACCAGGAACATGGCGTGGCTCATAAGCGGATGGTAGACGTTGGCGGCCTTCACCTCGCTGCTGGAAGCGCTGTACAGCTCTACCACCGAGAATACCAGGAGCATGAGATATATGCCCCACAGGTATCGGTCTGAGTGCAGCCGTATGCGTGAGCGTTCCTCTATGCCGCGTAGCTTGGCACGCTCCTCTTCCAGCTCCGCTATGGTCTTGCCTTCGGAGTCGGTAATCGGTGTGCCGTCCAACGTGCGTTCCACACGTATGCCCGACTTGCCGGACAGGTTATTTCCGTCTATATCTTTAGTCATTTAAACAGCCTATTATTTCTTGGCTCCGGGCAGGGCGAGGACAGCCTCTTTGAAGAGGTCGCCGCGTTGCTCATAGTTCTTGAACAGGTCGAAAGAAGCGCAACAGGGGGAGAGAAGCACCGTGTCGCCGCTCGCTGCCTCGCGGCGACAGGCATCTATGGCTTCCGCCAGGGAGCGGGTGTCTATGGTCTTGACGCCACGGGCGGCCCAGAAGTCCATCAGCTTGGCGTTGTCCGCGCCCATACAGACGATGGCTTTCACTTTTTCCTTCACAAAGGCTTCTATCTCGGTGTAGTCGTTGCCTTTGTCGGTGCCTCCCAGGATTAGCACTGTGGGAGTGGTCATGCTCTCCAGGGCATACCAGGTGGAGTTTACGTTGGTGGCCTTGGAGTCGTTAATCCAGCGTATGCCGTCTGTCGTAGCCACATACTCCAGGCGATGCTCCACATTGTGGAAATCGCGTAGCGCGGCCTTGCAGACTTCCGGGTCTATACCCAGCGTCGAAGAGGCTATGGAGGCGGCCATGGAGTTGTACAGGTTGTGTAGACCTTTGAGACTCAATTCATTGCGGGAGATACTCCACAGCATGCCGTGGGTGCATGAGCTGCCGGGCAGACAGGGTGTGTCCACCACCATATCGGTTCCTTCGGTCCAGGATGCCAGGCCGTCGCTCTTGTTCTCGGAGAAGGGGAGCATCATACATTCCGGATGCAGTGTGGCCAGCTTGGCCGCTACTACGGGGTCGTCTTTCCAGTAGATGAAACAATCTTCCGGGCCCATGTTCTGCATTATGCGGAACTTGGCGTCCACATAGTTTTCCATCTTGTGGTCGTAGCGGTCCATGTGGTCCGGGGTGATGTTGAGCAGGATGGCTATGTCGGCCTTGAACTCATACATATTCTCGAGCTGGAAGCTGGAGAGTTCGATTACGTAGTAGTCATGCTTGTCGGTGGCCACCTGCAGGGCCAGGCTTTTGCCCACATTGCCGGCCAGGCCTACGTTGAAGCCCGCCTTGCCTAATATGTGGTAGAGCAGCATTGTGGTGGTGGTCTTGCCGTTGGAGCCGGTGATGCAAATCATTCTGGCATCGGTATAGCGTCCGGCGAACTCTATTTCGGAAAGTACGGGTATGCCCTTGGCCACTATATCCCTGACCATGGGGACGGTGGGGGGGACGCCGGGACTCTTGATTACCTCGTCGGCATTTAGTACCAGCTCGCGGGTATGGGGATGTCCCTGTTCGTAGGGGATTCCGTAGCGCTCCAGCACTTCGGTATATTTAGGGGCAATCTTTCCGGTATCGGTAAGGAATGTGTCAAATCCTTTGGTCTTGGCCAGCACGGCGGCGCCTACGCCGCTTTCGCCGCCACCGAGTATTACTATTCGTTTCATTGCTTCTTATCTGATTTTAAGGGTTATGAAAGTAAGTGCGGCCAGCAGGATAGAGACAATCCAGAAGCGGGTCACGATTTTGCTCTCATGTATGGGGTGTTTAGGGTAGGGGAAGAGGCACTTCATGGCCGGGTCGGCGGCTTTCTGGAAGTGGTGGTGCAGAGGGGTCATCTTGAAGATGCGGTGTCCCTCCCCGTATTTTTTCTTGGTTATCTTGAAGTAGGCCACCTGCAGTATCACCGACAGGTCCTCCACAAAGAAGACGAGACACAGCAGAGGTATGAGCAGTTCCTTGCGTATCAGGATGGCGAACACAGCGAGGATGCCTCCCAGTGTGAGGGAACCGGTGTCTCCCATGAATACCTGTGCCGGGTGGGCGTTATACCAAAGGAATCCTATGAGCGCCCCCATGAAGGCGCCGGCATATACCGCCAACTCCTCCGACCCCGGTATGTACATGATATTCAGGTAGCTGGAGTAGATTACATTGCCGCCTAAATAAGCCATGATGGCCAGCGCCATACCTATTATGGCCGAGGTGCCCGCCGCGAGTCCGTCCAGTCCGTCGGTGAGGTTGGCTCCGTTGCTCACCGCTGTCACCACAAATATAACGACGGCCACAAAGAGCAGCCATCCGGCTGTCTGCGCGGCATCGCCGCCCATCCAGGATGTGAGCCATTGGTAGTTGAAGTTATTGTTCTTGACAAACGGGATAGTGGTCTGCGGACTCTTTATCTGTTCGCCGGTGTTCACAATCTCCACCTGCTCTACCTGAGCGGTTGTGCTTTCGGTGATTATCTCCCTGTTCTCCACCATGACGATGTCAGGGGAGAGCCACATGGTGATGCCTACAATCAGGCCGAGACCTACCTGGCCGGTAATCTTGTATTTCCCCTTCAGGCCCTCCTTGTTGTGGAACTTGAGCTTGCGGTAGTCATCCAGGAAACCGATGGCTCCCATCCAGAGGGTGGCCACTATCATCAGGATCATGTAGACGTTGGTGAGGTTGCCCAGCAGAAGGCAAGGCACAAGAATGGAGAGGATTATTATTATACCTCCCATAGTGGGGGTGCCCTTTTTCTGTATCTGGCCTTCCAGACCGAGGTTGCGGACCACCTCTCCTATCTGCATCTTTTGCAGGCGATGGATTATATTGCGTCCTACGAATAGGGCGAAGAGCAGTGCGAGGGCGAAGGCTATACCCGTGCGGAATGTGATGTAATCCATCAGACGCACTCCGGGGATGCCTGTGTCCTGAAGGTATTGAAACAGCGAGTATAACATATTCGGGAGGTGATTTTAGAGGGTTATGCCGAAAGTCCGGGCCAGCACCTCGCGGTCGTCGAAGTGGTGGCGTACGCCGTTGATTTCCTGATATGTCTCATGACCTTTGCCGGCCACCAGAATCACAGAGCCGGGGGAGGCCAGGGAGCAGGCCGTGCGGATTGCCTCGGCACGGTCGGTGATGCTGAGCGTGCGTTTCAGTTCAGCCTGGGAGAGCCCCGCTTTCATGTCATCTATGATAGCTTCTGGTTTTTCGGTACGGGGATTGTCGGAGGTGAGTATGAGTCTGTCCGAGCGGCAGGCGGCTTCGCGGGCCATCATGGGGCGTTTGCCGTGGTCGCGGTCTCCGCCGGCACCTACGACGGTTATGATTTCTCCTTTGGCGCCTACTATTTCACGTATGGTGTCAAGCACATTCACCAATGCGTCCGGGGTGTGCGCGTAGTCCACGATTGCAGTGATGCCGTCGGGGGACTGTATGGTCTGGAAACGTCCGGCCACAGGCACGAGGCGGCTCATGTTCACCAACACCTCCTCGGGGTCGAAGCCGGTGAGGACGGCGGCGCCGTAGACAGCCGTAAGGTTGTATGCGTTGAAGCGGCCTGTGAACCGCACTTCCACCTCGCGGCCGTTCAGCTCCAGCAAGGTTCCGTCCAGGCGTGTTTCCAGCACTTTGCAGCGGAAATCGGCACCGGTGCGCAGCGAGTATGTGTATTTGCGCGCCTTTGTGTTCTGCACCATATATGCGCCGGCTTTGTCGTCGGCGTTCACCAGGGCGAAAGCGTCGGCGGGCAGTGTGTCGAAGAATAGTTTCTTGGCGTTCATGTAGTTCTCTACAGTGCCATGGTAGTCCAGGTGGTCGCGGGTGAGGTTGGAGAATATAGCCCCGGCAAATTTAAGCCCGGCTATACGCTGCTGTACGGCGGCGTGGGAGCTGACCTCCATGAAGGCGTATTCGCATCCGGCCTCCACCATGTCGTGGAGCAGGCTGTTGAGTGTCAGAGGGTCCGGGGTGGTGTGGGTGGTGGGTATGGCGCGGGTGTCCACATAGTTGCAGACCGTGGAGAGCAGACCGGCCTTGTAGCCCTCCAGTCGCGCCATTTCGTAGAGCAGGGTGGCGGTGGTGGTTTTGCCGTTGGTGCCGGTGACGCCTACGAGCCTGAGCCGGGAGCTGGGGTGTCCGTACCAGGCGGAAGCCAGCTGGCCGAGGGCTTTGGCGGTGTCGTTGACACGGATGTATGTGACACCGTTCTCAAAGGCCGAGGGCAACTGTTCGCACACTATGGCCCCCACATGGGTGCTGGCTACTACGGGTATGTACTTGTGTCCGTCGGTGGTGACGCCTTTCACGGCTACAAACATTCCCTCTTTCTCGACTTTGCGCGAATCGGAGCTGAGGCTGACGATATTCTTGTCGGTATCGCCTATTATCTCCACTATTTCTATCTCGCTGAGTAAATGCGATAATTTCTGTATCATGGTCATGTATATCCTGTTGTCAATCAATTATATAATCTTAATTTCAAGTGTTTTGCCAGCAGAGCCAGAGGGAGCATTTCTGTCCTTTGGCCAACGGTGTGCCGGCTTTCAGACTCTGTGTGGTGACGAATCCGGAGCCACTGATGCGTTCCACGGTAATGCCGCGGAGTTCCAGTTCGCGTATTGCGGAACCGGAATCCATACCGGTTACGTCCGGCACTGTGCCGTCTGTGGCGCGTTTCACTTTCATCTGCCTTGCGCCGTTGATACCCAGGGTCTTGGTCACGTTGTAGGGTGCGCCCTGCGGGTTGCCGTACAGCTGGGGGGAAGAGGTTACGGTCTTTGCCGTGTAGGAGGTGCTTATGTCGTTCAGCAGCCCTCGGGAGAAGAGTTTCAGGGCGGTGTTCAGCAGTACCCGTCCGGGGCCTCGCCCTGCCGATGTGGCGTGTGCGTCGGTGGTCATAAGCACTATGCAGCTGTATATGGGGTTGTCGTAAGGGAAGAAGCCGCAGAAGGCGAATCGGCGCTTGGAGGAGTCGTATGCGTGCAGCTTGTCGAAGTCGTAGGGCATAACGGTTCCCGTCTTGCCGCACACGGCCACACGGTCGTCCTGAATGGCCCGGGCGGTGCCGCGTTTGCCCCACACCACTTCATATAGACACTCCTTCAGCTTATTGGCGTTTTCGGGAGTGCAGACCTGCTCGCGTATGTATGTGATGGGAAGTATGGAGTCGTGGCCGTTCTCGTCGCGCAGGGCACGCACCAGATGCGGGCGCACCAGTTTGCCTCCGTTAGCGATGGCGTTGTAGTAAGCCAGGGTGTAGAGTGGCGGAATCTCTGTATTGTAACCGTAAGCCTGACGTGCCAGGTCAAGATGCCGGGCAGTCATTGTCACAGGTTTGCCGTTGCGCATCGGCACCAGGTCGGGCACACGGGGCGTGCTCTCGCCGCCGATGCCGGAATTCATAGGCTCGAAGAAGCCCATGGACTCCAGACGCTTGCGGAAACCCTGCGGGTCTTTGTCGTATTTGCGGAAGATGACGCGGGCTATGCCGGTGTTGGACGATGTCTCTATCACCTGTTTCATAGTCTTCATGCCGCCGCCTGCATGGTCGGAGGTGCGTTGGAAAGGAGCGCAGTCCACCATGTCGTTGACACTTTTCACCAGTCCCTCCTCAAAGGCTACCATCAGGGATACGGTCTTCATCACGGAGCCGGGTTCGTATGCCTGCACGGCGCGGTTCATGGCCTCTATGTACTTGCCGGTGACTGAGTCTCTCTCCACATTGGAGATAGCCTTGATTTCGCCGGTCTTAACCTCCATGAGTACGGCAGTGCCCCAGTAGGCGCCCACGGAATCGCACATTTTCAGCAGCTCGCCCTCCAGGATGTCCTGCATATCGATGTCGATGGTGGTGAGTATGTCGTAGCCGCGTACCGGGGGCACCATCACCCAGTCGCCGAAACCGTTGGTGAGCGCCACCTTGCGTGCTACTCCGGGCTTGCCGTAGAGCAGGGAGTCAAGGGCCATTTCCAGACCGGCGTAGCCTTTCACTTTGCCGGTCTTCTTCTCCTCGTACACACGGCCTATGCTCAGACGCGCCATATCGCCGAATGGGTAGACCCTGATGATGTGTTCCTCTTTATAGAGGGGACACTTGTGGCTGTTTCCCTTTATGTCCTTGAAGTAGGGCCAACGTCGTATGCGTTCATACTCCTCTATGGGAAGTTTTGTGCCCACGGTGGCTGTTTTCTTGCGGTCTTTGAGCTTTGGAATCGCGAACTGGTCGTGGAACAGTTTGCGCCAGGAGTCGGGGTCATTCGGCTCTATGGGCTTTTTTGCATCCTTGACACGCGGGTAATATGTATCCAGAGAGTCGGCCAGGGAGTCCAAAGCGGCCCAGGTCTTGGGCTTAATCTTTGTTAAGCGGGGGTGACGCAGGTCTATGCGCACGTCGTAAAGGGTCTGGTTGCAGGCCAGGATGTTGCCGTTGCAGCTAAGAATGCTTCCTCGTATGGGGTAGATTATAGAGGTGTCCGCCATCTCCTTGGACGCACGCTCGTTCCAGGCATCGGCTTCGATAATTGTCGTTTTAGCCAGTTTCCCCACAATCAGGGTACAACCAAACAGGAACATAAGCACCATACAGCCGTATCGTGCCATTATGTGTTGACGGTTATTGAGTTTCTTCTTGTTAGCCATTGGTAAGTCGGTAATATCAATCTCTGGGGATTACGTATGGGGGTTGTTCCTGATAGTCAAGGTCAAGGTGCTTTTCGCGCAGCAGGCGCCGCATCTCGTTTTCGCGAATCAGACTCATGTATTCGGCTTTCTGGTTCAGCTGTATGCTCTGCTCCAGCTCCAGTTCTTTTGAGAGTTTTTTGATTTCCTCCATCTTGGTCTGGTTGGTGTATCGCTGACCTATGAGGGCAATTATCACCACGAGTGCCACGAGGATAAACCAGCCGTGGCGTTTGAATAGGTCCACGCTGACTACCCGGCCGCCGGTTATGGTGCCGAATACTCCGTTGCGTTTGCCGTTGCGGCGTTTTTTATTATTGCTGTTTTCCTTTTTTGCAGGCATTTGTCAGAGAGGGGTTGCATTTTAGGATAAAGGAGAGTATTCGGCCACACGCAGACGTGCGCTGCGGCTTCTGGGGTTGCGTTCCACTTCCTCGGGAGAAGGGACCTGCGGCTGTTTGCCTATGGCTTTCCAAGGGCATAGGTTGCGTCCGTAGAAGTCTTTCTGTACTTCTCCCTCCACGTTCCCGGTGCGTATGAAGTTTTTAACCATCCGGTCTTCCAGGGAGTGGTATGTGAGGACTACGAGGCGGCCGCCGGGCTTGAGTACGCGCCGGGTGGCATTCAGAAAGTCCGCCAGTGCCTGCATTTCGCCGTTCACCTCTATGCGAAGAGCCTGGAATACCTGTGCAAGCTCTTTCTTCTCCTGTCTCGGATTTATGGCCGGGGCTATCACTTCGAGCAAGCGGGAAGTGGTGTCGATCTCTGCGGAAGCACGGGCGTTGAGGATTGCTTTCACCACCGGTCCGGGACGTTTCAGGTCGCCGTATGTGCGCAGAATGGCGGCGAGGCGCTCGTCGGTATATGTGTTGAGTACTTCGCGGGCGGTGAGGGAGGCTTCCCTGTTCATGCGCATGTCAAGGGGGGCGTCGGCCCGGAATGAGAATCCGCGCTCGGGGGTGTCGAAGTGGTGGAACGACACGCCCAGGTCGGCCATGATGCCGTCTGCGGGGAGCGCCCCGTAGTAGCGCATGAAGTTGTATATGTACCGGAAGTTTGAGTGTACGAATGTAAAGCGTGGAGAGTCTATGCGGTTGGCGTATGCGTCCATATCCTGGTCGAAGCTATAGAGGTGTCCGTCGTCAAGACTCTCTACGATGGCACGCGAGTGTCCGCCGCCGCCAAATGTGGCGTCGATGTATGTGCCCCCGGGCTTGATGTCCAGTCCTGCCAGACACTCGGGCAGCATAGCTGGTATGTGGTAAACTGCTTCGTCCATTTCAAGGCGCTGACTATCAGTGATTAATGTGAATAACCAAATCCACCGGGTCCCCGAGAGCCAGCGGCGTGGGGGGAGACGGTGTCTTGTGTTTTTTATTTGAGGCTGTAAAGTTAGTTAAAAATGTAAATTATTTACATATCCAAATTGCACTTTTTGTGTCCGCACCCTCAAAAAAGTTATCTACACCCCATGGATGCTGGTTTGACATTGTTGTTCTCAAGGGGATGAAAGGGTAGGGCCGGAATGTGTTGGAATGGTATGTCAGCGGCCTGTCCGGTATTCCTCCATAGCCTTGCGGTAGACTTCCATGATACGTGCGGGGATGTCGGCGTTGCTGAAGCGGGAGGCATGTCGCAGGCCTTTGGCTATCATACTGTTGCGAAGCCCGGTTTTGCCGATGGCGGCCTGCAAGGCGTCTGCCATGTCGCGCGGATTGTCCGGACTCACGTAGAGTGTGCTTTCGCCGCCTGCCTCTTCCAGACAGGAACCGGTGGCGGCAACGCAGGGGATACGGCTGTTGAGCGCTTCTAAGACCGGGATGCCAAATCCCTCATAATGTGAGGGATAGGCTGCGGCTTGCGCTCCCTGATAGAGTGCCGGGAGGTCGGCGAAACTTGCTCCTTCCACTAACCTGATGCGTCCGGCTATGCCGAGGTGTGCAGCCTCTGTCATCACATCCTTCAGGTAAGGGGTCCTGCGTCCTACAAGCACTAATTGCAGCGATGCCGGTAGGAGAGCGAGCGCCCGGACTGTGAGCAGTGCGTTTTTGCGCTTTTCAATGCTTCCTACCTGGATTATGTAGTCCCCGCTCACGCCATATTTCCGCTTTGCGGTTTCTATTTCCTGTGGGGTGCAGTGCCGACGGAAACTGTCATCACACCCTTGGTAGACCACATCTATTTTATCTGTAGGGATGTGGTACAGCTCGGCCACATCCTGTCTGGTACGCTCGGATACGGCTATGATGCGTGTGGCGTTACGGCAGGAGTGCCCGTATTTGAAATCGTAAATTGCTCGGTCTATTACGGAGTAGCAGTCGGGCATACGCCGATAGATGACGTCGTGCATGGTCAGCACGGCGGGGATGCCGGCCTTCCTTATATTAAGGGGCAACTCGTTGCTGAGTCCGTGAAAGAGTTGAATACCTTCGCCTCTCAGCAGATTGGTGAGGGCGTATGTGCGCCATACGCTTCCTCCGAGATACGATTCCCCTTTGCGGGGGAGGCGTATGTGTATGTTGTCCGCTTTCCGGATTTTTTCGAGTCTGGGGCTGTCGCAGTCACGGGGACTGTAGAGGGTGAGGTCCAGGTTGTGATAGGACGCTGCAAGGGATTCCACCACCAGGCGGGAGTAATTGCCCAGCCCGGTCATGTTGCGTAGCGCTCGTTTGCCGTCGAAGCCGATTTTCATTTCTGATTATTTTGTTGCAAATTTAAGGAAAATAATGTAGCCTGGCAACCCTGTTGAGACTCGCGAATTTGCGTATCCTAAGGCGGAAGACCTATTTATATTCAAATCTCGGCGGGTTAAATGACTCTGTTTATGCGTGCAATACTTTGAGTATTAGGGTGTTTTGAGTGTTTTGCGTATGGTGTAAATTTTTGACCGAATAAATTAACCGGAGGGGGAATAGCCCTCTTTTCAAAAAAAATAGCTATTTTTGTAGGTTATTAAGCGGAAGAAGCCTCTTTCGCGTTTTGAATGTAGCTATGATTGAATTTCAGACATACGACGTTGAGATGCCGAGATTGGACATGGCTCTTGTACGTACTTGGATTGAACAGGTGTGTCAGGAGCATGACAGGCTTCCTGGAAATCTGGTGTATCAGTTCTGTTCGGATGCGCATATCCTGGAGGTGAACCGTCAGTTTCTCGGACACGATTATTTTACGGACATCATCACTTTCCCATATTGCGAGGAGGGGCACATCAGCGGAGATATTGTCATCTCTTTAGATACAGTGCGCTCCAACGCCGAGGAAGTGGGGGAGAGCTATGAACGCGAGCTTCACCGGGTGATAATCCACGGAGTGCTTCATCTCTGCGGCATAAACGACAAAGGCCCCGGGGAACGCGAGGTTATGGAGCGACATGAGAATGAGGCGCTCCGGTTGCTGTCTCAGCTCCGCAATGATTTTTAACTACGTGTTTATCGGAGAGTATGCGTTTAGACTTTGAAGTCATAGTCATAGGAGGAGGTCATGCCGGGTGTGAATCGGCGTGTGCCTCGGCACGTCTCGGTGCCCGTACTTTGCTCTTGACGGCAGACATGAACCGTATAGCCCAGATGTCTTGTAATCCGGCTATTGGCGGTATAGCCAAAGGTCAGATTGTCAGAGAAATAGATGCTCTTGGAGGACAGATGGGAATTGTCACGGACCGTACGGCGATTCAGTTCAGGATGCTGAATCGTTCCAAGGGACCTGCGGTTTGGAGTCCCCGCAGCCAAAGCGACCGTACGCGCTTCACCGACGAATGGCGTCGTATACTTGATTCAATAGATGGTCTTGACATTTTTCAGGATATGGCTGTCGGTTTCCTGTTTAAGGAGGGGGCCGACGGCAAACCTCAGGTCTCTGGCGTAAAGACTGCTCTCGGGCTTGAGTTTACAGCCGGGAAGGTTATTCTTACGGCAGGTACTTTTCTTGGAGGCAGGATGCACTTCGGAGAGACCCAGATTCCCGGAGGCCGCATCTGTGAACCCGCCAGCAACGGTCTTACCGAGCAGTTGCGCGACATGGGTTTTGCCGTTGCTCGGATGAAGACAGGTACCCCTGTACGCATTGATGGCCGCAGTATTGATTATTCTCTTGTTCAGAAGCAGGAAGGTGACGATGTATATACTGAAAGTGCTGACGGTCAGCGAGTTCTGAGGCGTGATTTTCACAAGTTCTCATTTCTTCCGGAAGTGCGTAGAGTATTGCCTCCGCGTCCCTGTTATATCTGTCACACCAATCCGGAGGTACATAAGATTTTGAATGATAATTTGGACCGTTCTCCATTATACAACGGGCAGATAAAGAGCATAGGGCCTCGCTATTGTCCCTCTATCGAGACCAAGATTGTCACCTTTGCCGACAAGGATTCGCATCAGCTGTTCCTTGAACCGGAAGGTGTCCTTACCCAGGAATATTACGTGAACGGCTTCTCCTCCTCCCTCCCGTGGGAAGTGCAGTTCTCTGCGTTAGAGCATATTCCGGCTTTAAGAAATGTGCGGATTTATCGCCCCGGTTACGCCATAGAATACGATTTTTTCGACCCTACGCAGCTTAGACATTCCCTTGAGACTAAACTTGTTGACGGTTTGTATTTTGCCGGTCAGGTCAACGGTACCACCGGATATGAGGAAGCGGCGGGGCAAGGCCTTATGGCTGGAATTAATGCCGCACGCAGCCTGCGTGGATTGCCACCTGTGGTGCTTTCCCGCGACCGGGCCTATATCGGAGTGTTGATTGACGACCTTGTGATTAAAGGCGTGGATGAACCTTACCGGATGTTTACGAGTCGTGCCGAATACCGTATTCTGTTGCGTCAGGACGATGCCGATATGCGTCTTACGGAACTTGGCCATGATATAGGATTGGCCTCTGACCGGCGTTATGAACTTATGCTTTCCAAAAGAGAGCAACGCGATGCGCTGATTGAGTTTTGCCGTGGTTATAAGGTCAGGGCCGATGACGTGAATGATGTCCTTATAAATGTGGGTTCCGCTCCTCTTACCGGAGGTGTTCGGCTTATAGATTTGTTAGGACGTCCGTCAGTGGATTTCGCTCTCCTTGCGCCTTGTCTGCCTGCGTTGGCAAAGCGGATTGAAATGTTGGAGGATGCCCGTAGAGACGAGATAGTGGAAGCTGCCGAGATTTTGATTAAATACAGCGGTTACATAGAGAGAGAACGGCAGACTGCCGATAAACTTAAGCGTCTTGAGTATGCCAAGCTGCCTGTCGCCTTCGACTATGAAAGCATAACGGCACTCTCTACCGAAGCGCGGCAGAAGCTGAGCCGAATCCGTCCGTCAACAATGGCGCAGGCATCCCGTATACCCGGTGTTTCTCCGGCTGACATCAGTATTCTGCTGTTGCTTATAAACCGATAGCTGTTTTTAGGCAAGACTCGAGGCCTTCTAAAAAGATTGAATTAACAACATATTATAAATCTCAAACCCCGTGTGAATAAAGCGATAAGCGTTGGTTTGTTCCACGTGGAACACTAATCCGGATTAGACCTATGAATCTTGAAAATCTGAAAGGAACCATTCGAGACATTCCTGATTTCCCCACCAAAGGAATTATCTTCCGAGACCTGACGACTATGATTAAGAATGGGGAGGCCCTTCATCTCGCCAGCGAGGCGCTGCGCGAGCTTTATAAGGATAAAGGGGTTACTAAGGTTGTCGGTATCGAAAGCCGTGGATTCATCTGCGGCTCTATCCTTGCCTACGAACTTGGCTGTGGTTTCGTGCCGGCCCGTAAGCCCGGAAAACTTCCTGCTGTGACAATCAAAAAATCCTATGCCAAAGAATATGGTGTGGATATGATTGAACTGCACTCGGATGCAATCAACGAAAATGATGTGGTGGTGCTGCATGATGACTTGCTCGCTACCGGTGGAACTATGGCTGCCTGTTACGAGTTGGTGAAGAGCCTCAATCCTAAAAAGATTTACATTAACTTCATCGTTGAACTCGAAGCGTTGAAAGGACGCGAGAAATTCCCTGAGGATGTGGAAGTGACATCGCTCCTCAAATATTGACAACTGAAAAGCGGACGGAAAACGCAAATGGCGGAAAACATACGAAGTCGTAAATCCCGTAAGAGAGTAGGGGAGTTTTCGGTGCCGGCAGTCGGTTCCATCGAAAATTCCCCGGCTTCGTGTCCCGATGAAGACACCGGTGTCGTCTCGCGGCAGAATAATGTCTCCATTCCTCTTTCCGCTGATGAAAATGCCGTTTTGTCGGCCGTGGGGCGTCAGATAGACCATGCTTCCGAGGTGCCGCTTGAGATTGATGCCAAACGTAGTAATACCGACATATTCTACAACCGGCCCGGTCCGGTGCTTAGAGAGAAAATACTTTCTCTGCCTGATGACCCCGGCGTGTATATGTATCTGAACCGTGCCGGCAAGGTGATATATGTGGGTAAGGCAAAGCGGCTGAAGCGTCGCGTTTCCTCTTACTTTAACCGTCGCCATGACTCCACAAAGACAAATCTGTTGGTGCGCGGCATAGCCGACCTGCGGTTTGTCGTCGTGGCTACCGAGGAAGACGCCCTCCACCTGGAGGACGCGATGATTAAGGAATATCAGCCGCATTACAACATATTGCTGAAGGATGACAAATCCTATCCCTGGATTGTAGTCACCAACGAACCTTACCCTCGCGTATTTCTTACTCGCGACAAGGGAGAGGTGAAGGGACGCTACTATGGCCCGTATGCCAATGTCAGTAGCGCCAAGGCCGTGCTGGACCTTATACGCGAAGTATTCCCGATACGTAGCTGCCGCCATTTCATTGACAAGGGTTTCATAGAGCGCGGCAAAGTCCGTCTGTGCCTGGATTATCATATCAAGAAATGCGGAGGAGCCTGTATGGGACTTGTATCCACCGATGAATACGGCGAATATATAGCCCGTATACGCAGAATCCTGAACGGTGAGACCGCCTCCTTGCTCCGTTATCTGCGCGATGAAATGGAGTCTCTGAGCGCTAAGTGGAAATTTGAAGAAGCGCAGGAAGTAAAGCGACGCTACGAACTGGTGGAAAAATATCAGGCCAAGTGCACTATCGTTCCTCCCGATGAACACGAATACGACGTCTTTGCATACGATGAAAACTTCAAGGCCGCATACGTCAATTTCATGCACATACGTCATGGAGCGGTGGTGCGGAGTCTTACTCTTGAATATCGCAAGCGTATGGACGAGAGCCGCGAGCAGATACTGTCCATGTCTATCGGCGAGATAGAGCGGCGGTTCGAGCGCCGATTCGAGGGTGAAGTGATAGTTCCCTTCTTGCCGGATATGGAGTTCGACGGTGTCGATTTCATAGTTCCTCAGCGAGGCGACCGAAAGAAACTCCTTGACGTGGGCCTTAAGAATGTGTCTCGCTTCCGTCTTGACAAAGAGAAAGAAGCCGACAAACGCGACCCCGAACAGGCTGTGGAGCGCCTAATGACACGCATGAAAAATGACTTCCGCCTTAACGAGGAGCCCCGCCACATAGAATGTTTCGACAACTCCAATATCCAGGGCACGAATCCCGTGGCCAGCTGCGTGGTATTCCGCAACGGCAAACCCTCCCGCAGAGACTACCGTCACTTCACTATCAAGACAGTGGTGGGCGCCGATGACTTCGCTTCGATGAAAGAGGTGTTGCACCGTCGTTACACACGCCTGATGGCCGAAGGCGAGGAGCTGCCTCAGCTTGTGGTGGTGGATGGCGGCAAGGGACAGCTCAATGCCGCCGTGGAAGCCTTCGATGAGATGGGCATACGCGGTAAAGTCGCGCTCATAGGCATTGCCAAACGTCTTGAAGAGATTTATTTCCCGGGGGACACTATCCCGCTCTACATAGACAAAAAGAGCGAGAGCCTGAGGGTAGTTCAGCACTTGCGAGACGAGGCCCACCGCTTCGGCATCACATTCCACCGGGACCGCCGCAGCAAAGGGCAGATTGCATCGGTGCTGGATACCATCAAGGGGATAGGACCGAGTACTATATCCGCACTGATAAAGCACTTCAAGAGTGTGAAACGCATACGTCTTGCTCCCGAAGATGATATAGCCGAAGTGATAGGTCCGGCCAAAGCCCGTCTGATAAAAGAAGCTATCGGCAGCGAATCGGTAAATACATCCACGCCATCATTCGCCGATGACTGAAAAACTGCAAGGCATAGTACTGAGCGCCGTCCGCCACTCCGACCGTACACTCGTCGTGAGCGTGTACACCTCCACGCGTGGGCGACTCTCCTTAGCCGTGAGTACGGGCAGCGGCAAAAGTGCGCGCCGCATCGCCGCCCTCACAATGCCCCTTGCGCAGATAGAGTTTGAGTGCAATCTCTCCGCCACCCGGGAATTGCTGCGTCCCAGAGGCATTGCCTTTGCATACAGTTACAGAGACCTGTACTTCTCGCCGGTGAAGAACGCTATTGGCATATTCTTGGCCGAATTTCTCACCAAGCTGCTGCGTGAAGCCGAGCCGGACCGACTCATCTTCCGGTTCATTTCGCGCAGCCTCATTGTCCTTGACACCCTCGGAGGCTCACCCGCCAATTTTCACCTGACCTTCCTCGCGTCGCTCGCCACCTTCATGGGTGTGGCGCCAGACCTTGAGACATACACGCCCGGTTCCCTCTTCGATATGCGCGCAGGCATCTACTCGCGTCTGCACCCGGGGCATAAGGACATTCTGTTAGGGGAGAACGCACGTATCCCCCTGTTGCTGAGTCGCCTTAACTATGCCAATATGCACCGCCTGCGCCTTAACCGGACGCAGCGCGAGGCTATCCTCAGCGGGATGCTCCGCTACTGGAGCATCCATTTCCCCGGCCTCGGTACCCTTCACTCAGCCGAGGTGTTGTCATCTCTCTTTGCTTAAGTTATTGAATATAAGAAGGTTAGATAAAATCGCATCACTCTTTGAGACAAAAGGCCCTATTTTCACGTTATTTAATAAAGATATAACCCGCAAATATATATGAATAAACAGACAAAGCCCAAAAGGCTCAAGAAATCAGAGATAGCCGAGCGCATCCTCGCCTTCCTGCAGAAAGAGAGCAAACAGGCATTCAACTATAAGCAACTCGCCTTCGCCATTGACGCCACATCTCCGGCCTCGCGCATGGACATCATCAATGTACTGGATGAACTGGCAGCCGTCGGCGACATAGCCGAAATATCCCTTGGCCGATACAAAGCCAAGAGCGACAGGGGCAGCGAGAGCATAGGCACCTTCGTGCGCCGGAGCAATGGCCGCAACGCGGTCCTCATAGACGACGAACCAATCATGGTGGCCGAGCGCAACTCCATGCACGCCCTCAACGGTGACAAAGTGCGTGTCGTAATCTCCGCCGCACGCAAAGGGCAGGACCCCGAGGCCAAAGTGGTGGAAATCGTGGAAGAGAAAGACCAGGTATTTATAGGCACCCTTAAAGTAGAAGGCAACTATGCCGCTCTCGTCACCGACTCCAAATTCCTGGCCGCCGACATAATTATCCCCAGGGGTAAGCTCAAAGGCGGCAAGGACGGGGATAAAGCCATAGTCCGCATTACCCGCTGGAACGATGACGAGATGAATCCCCGTGGCGAGATTGTGGACATCTTAGGGCGGAAAGGTGACAATACCGCCGAGATGCACGCCATCCTCGCTGAGTTCGGTCTGCCGTACCGCTATCCCGCCAATGTGGAGAAAGCCGCCGACAAGATAGATGCAGGCATCACTCCGGAGGAGGTAAGTCGCCGCGAGGACTTCCGGGGTGTGACCACATTTACCATTGACCCCAAAGATGCCAAAGACTTTGACGATGCTCTTTCCATACGGCGTCTGGCAAACGGCAACGTGGAAGTAGGCGTGCATATCGCCGACGTCACACACTACGTAACCCCGACGTCTATCATTAACAAGGAGGCGCAGAGCCGCGCCACCTCCGTCTACCTTGTGGACCGCACTATCCCCATGCTCCCGGAACACCTTTCCAACGGCATCTGTTCCTTGCGACCCGATGAGGAGAAACTGACTTTCTCCGCTATCTTCGAGCTGGACACCGAAGCCAATGTGGTGAATAAACGAATAGGGCGCACTGTGATTCGCAGCGACCGCCGCTTCACTTACGAGGAGGCTCAGGAGCGCATAGAGAAAGGGGAGGGGGACTACACTAAAGAGCTGGTAATACTCAACGATATGGCGAAGAAACTGCGTGCCCGCCGTTTTGAGGAGGGTGCCGTGGACTTCGAGAGGGCGGAGGTACGCTTCGATATCGATGAAACCGGCAAACCCACTCACGTCTACTTCAAGGAGAGCAAGGACGCCAACAAACTGATTGAGGAATTTATGCTTCTGGCCAACCGTACCGTGGCCGAGTTCATCGGCAGTGAGACGGTGCGCCGCCTCCCCGGCAAGAAGCCCTCCAAGGCCAAGACTTTCGTCTATCGCGTGCATGACAAGCCCGACGTGGAGAAGCTCGCCAACCTCGCGCTCATAGCCTCGCGCTTCGGCTACAAGGTCAAGACCGACGGCAGCGAGAGGGCGGTGAACAAGTCCATAAACAAGCTGCTGAGCGACATCAAGGGCAAAGGCGAGGAGAATATGCTGGCTATGCTGGCCATACGCTCCATGGCCAAGGCTGTTTACACCACTGTCAACATAGGTCACTATGGCCTTGCCTTTGATTATTATACCCACTTCACATCACCCATCCGCCGCTATCCCGACATGATGGTACATCGTCTTTTGGCCCGCTACCTCGACAAGGGGCGTTCCGTGGATGTGCAGAAACTGGAAGACCTGTGCAAGCACTCGTCGGAAATGGAGCAGCTTGCCGCCAACGCCGAGCGTGCCTCTATCAAATACAAGCAGGTGGAATATATGCAGGAACGTATCGGCGAGGTCTACGGCGGCGTCATAAGCGGTGTCACCGAATGGGGCCTGTATGTGGAGCTGGACGAGAATATGTGCGAGGGTCTGGTGCCCGTGCGCGATTTGGCCGACGACTTCTATGACTACGACGAGAAGAACTACTGCCTGACAGGACGCCGTCACCACACCACTTATACCCTCGGCGACCGTGTCCGCGTCCAGGTGGCGCGTGCCGACCTGGACCGCAAGCAGCTTGACTTTGCCTTGATGAGCGATGACGGACAGCCGTTGCGTCCTCGCCAGGAAACGTCCAAAGGACGTTCCGGAGGCCGTCAGGGCAAGAACTCGCGCCAGACAGCCTATCGCCCGAGCGGAGGCCGCCACGGCGCTAAAAAACGCCGCAAATCCCGCCGTTGAACCAGCACCGGCCTATGTTATGGTAAAAATATAACCGCGCTGTCAAGACAGACCTCTGTTGACGGGTGTTTTGTATCATATTGACAGTCGGTGTTCCCGAAATGTCCTGTCCGGACCCGTGTCAGCTTTCATTCTGACACGGGTCCGTTTCTCTTTGTCACTGAAATTTTGCGAATTTTGTGTCCGATTTAGTTGGCTTATGAATAATTTAATTTGTAACTTTGCAGCGAATTTACGTCCGGAAGTCCTCCGGCGGTGCTTCTCAGCATACATAATTCAGTGTTAATACGGTAATAATCAACAACATATAATTTCTATGTTAGAAAATACAAATGTAAAAGCATTAGACCGGGTAGTAGTCCGATTTTCCGGTGACTCCGGCGACGGCATGCAGCTGGCCGGTAACATTTTCTCTAACGTAAGTGCAGGCGAAGGTAACGAGATTTCCACCTTCCCCGATTATCCGGCGGAGATACGCGCCCCGCAGGGCAGCCTTTCAGGTGTGTCCGGTTTCCAGGTGCATATCGGTAAAGGCGTACACACCCCCGGCGACGAGGCCGATGTACTCATTGCCATGAATCCTGCGGCCCTCAAGACAAACCTCAAGTTCCTGAAGAAGGGCGGTATCATTATCTGCGACTCGGACACTTTCCGCGACGCCGACCTCAAGAAGGCTCTGTACAAGACCGACGACCCCGTCAAGGAACTGGGTATCAATCCCGACACAATCATGCTCGTGCCCATGACCACTCTGCTCAAGGAGACCCTCAAGGACTCCGGCATGGACCCCAAGAGCATCCTGAAATGCAAGAATATGCTTGCCCTGGGCATCGTCTGCTGGCTCTTCGACCGCGACGTGGACGCCGTTCTCCGCAAGCTCCAGGCCAAGTTCGCCAAGAAACCGGCAGTCTACGAGGCTAACGCCAAGGTAATCCGCGCCGGTTGGGACTATGGTCATAACACTCATGCCTCCATGCCTACATATCGCATTGAGACTGAGTCTGTGAAGCCCGGTATATACACGGACGTTAACGGCAACACCGCCACTGCCTGGGGTCTCGTAATGGCATCCGAGAAGAGCGGCCGTCCCCTCTTCCTCGGCTCATATCCCATCACTCCCGCTACCGACATTCTGCATGAGCTGGCCAAGCGTAAAGACTTAGGTGTCAAGGCTTGCCAGATGGAGGACGAGATAGCCGGCATCTGCTCGGCAATCGGCGCCGCCTATACAGGTTCTCTGGCTGTCACATCCACTTCCGGTCCCGGCCTGGCGCTAAAGAGCGAAGCTCTCGGCCTGGCGGTAATGGCGGAGCTGCCCCTCGTGGCTATTGACGTACAGCGTGGCGGTCCCTCCACCGGTCTGCCTACCAAAACCGAGCAGACCGACCTGATGCAGGCTCTGTATGGCCGTAACGGCGAGAGCCCTCTCTGTGTGGTGGCTGCCGCTACTCCCACAGACTGCTTCACAATGGCTTTTGAGGCTTGCCGTATCGCGTTGGAACACATGACTCCCGTCATCCTGCTTACCGACGCCTTTATCGGCAACGGTTCCTCCGCATGGCGTATTCCCGAGGAGGAGGACTTCCCTGCCATCAAGCCCCATTTCGTAGACCCCGACAAGATGGGAGCCGACTGGAAGCCATACGCCCGCGACGCCGAGACACAGGTACGCTACTGGGCTCTCCCCGGCACTCCCGGTTTCCAGCACCGCGTAGGTGGCCTGGAGAAGGACTTCAACACCTCCGTAATCTCCACCGACGGCGCCAACCATGAGAAGATGGTAAAGATTCGCGCCGCCAAGATAGCCCGCATAGCCGACGACATCCCCGAACTGAAGATTCAGGGCGACACCGGTGCCAAGACCGTACTGGTAGGCTGGGGCGGTACTTACGGACATCTGCTCACCGCCGCCAACGAGCTGAACGCCGAGGGCACTCCCGTGGCTCTGGCGCATTTCCGCTACATCAATCCTCTGCCCAAGAATGCACTTGAAGAACTTGCCAAGTTCGACAACATAATCGTGGCCGAGCTCAATACCGGTATGTTCGCCGACTATCTGCAGAGCAAGATGCACGGCAAGGACATACGTCGTATCAACAAGATTGAAGGCCAGCCCTTCATGGTGAAAGAGATAGTGGACGGAGTTAAAAATATTTTAAACGACTAAGACACGACCATGGAAAATAAATTTCAGCCCTCAGACTTCAAGAACGAACAGAGCGTGCGCTGGTGCCCCGGCTGTGGCGACCACGCTATCCTCAACGTACTTCATAAGGCAATGGCCGACCTTGGCGTTGCTCCCCATAATACAGTAGTGGTGTCCGGTATAGGCTGCTCCTCCCGTCTTCCCTACTACATGAACACTTACGGCATGCACACCATCCACGGACGTGCGGCAGCCATAGCCACAGGCGTAAAGACCGCCAACCCCGAGCTTACCGTATGGCAGATTTCCGGCGACGGCGACGGCCTGGCTATCGGCGGTAACCACTTCATACACGCCATCCGCCGCAACGTGGACATCAACATGCTCCTCTTCAACAACAAGATTTACGGTCTTACAAAGGGTCAGTACTCACCGACCTCCGACCGTGGCTTCGTCTCCAAGTCCAGCCCCTACGGCACCACCGAGGACCCGTTCATTCCCGCCGAGCTTTGTTTCGGCGCACGCGGCACCTTCTTCGCACGCGGCATTGACGTGGCCCTGGACACTACACGCGAGGTCCTGGACGCAGCTGCCTCCCACAAAGGAGCTTCTGTAGTGGAAATCCTGCAGAACTGCGTCATCTTCAACAACGGCATCCACTCTTGCCTCACCGGCAAGGACGTGCGCTTCGAGCATACCATCCATCTGCGTCATGGCGAGAAGATGCTCTTCGGCGACAACAACGAGAAGGGCCTCGTACAGGATGGCTTCGGCCTCAAGGCCGTGACCATAGGCGAGGACGGCTACACACTGGACGATGTGCTGGTACATGACGCTCACACTCCTTCCAACTTCCTGCACCAGCAGCTCGCGATGATGGACGGCAAGACCCTTCCCCTGGCTATCGGCGTAATTCGCGATGTTGAGGCTCCTACCTACGAAACCGAAGTAGCTCAGCAGGTAACCGAAGTGAAGGCCAAGAAGAATTGGAAAAACCTCCGCGACATGATTCTCAGCACAAAAGAGACCTGGGAAGTGAAATAATAGTAATTTCCATATACCTAAACGGGGGCCGAGTCTAAATTTCATTTTGACTCGGCCCCCGTTTTAGTATGTCGCGACAGGCAGGGTATGCGTCGATAAATAAATCAAATATTGCTGTCCGATAAAACTTTTTGAAGCGAGATAAAATTAGGACTGATTCCATT
>ERZ860264.553-NODE-553-length-32966-cov-3.842424_pt1 | contig 32966 bp, 28 predicted proteins | sample MGYA00509980_ERZ860264 | MGnify/ENA primary metagenome ERZ860264 (study PRJEB30046, sample SAMN00715212) | human gut metagenome | study: EMG produced TPA metagenomics assembly of the A metagenome-wide association study of gut microbiota in type 2... | reverse complement strand
TGCCCCTGCGGCTCAACCACTTTCCAAGAAAATCTCACAGTCTCCGCCGCATCTATGTCTGGGGGAGCAGTCCTTTTCTGCTGGGTTATGAAAGACATCCCAATTATTTAGACAGAGCATTTGAGAATACATGTGCGGAAGTTAAAAACAAGAATCTAGTATGTGCGAAAAATCAAGAAATACATGCGGACAATTCAAAAACAGGAATTAGGTATGTGAAAAAAAGTAGGAAACACATGCGAATAACTCAAAAGTCATAATTAGGTATGTATAACAAGTCGGAAAATACATGCTTTAAAGCAAAAAATAATGATCCGGCATGTATGATAACTGGGAAAACACATGCGCAATAGGCTAAAACGGAAAATAGGTATGTATATTGCTTTAGAAAACACATGTATAAAATTTAAAAATAAGAATTAAGTATGTAAATGACTTTGGAGAAATACAGAAACTTATTGGAATATTGAGAGTTGGTTGAATAGTTGTTCTAAAAACTTCGTGGGTCTATAGAAGATAAATTTCCCTGTAGATACTTTTTGGGGATGGGTAAAAAGCAAAAACTAAACAATATGGGCCTATAGCGAAAAATTCGCCTGCCAGATACTCAATTTCTTCAAAATGAGTACCTCAGAGCCGGTTTTTTCCCTATAGACCCATATTCATCTTTTTATGCGTTATTTGTAGCAAATTTAGTATCTCACAACTCATTTTTTCTGTATAGACCCAAAATACAGGACACCCACGACGAACATTTTAGAATATAGAGTTCCCTTGTTATACCTTCCGGTTTTCACATTTTGGGTATCAGCAGCAAAATAAGCTTCCCATGTGGGATTGATAATCATTTAATTTTACATAATTAGATGTCAGTAGAAAGTTTATTAATTTTTCTTAGAGCAATACGATAAGAAATGTAAAAAAATAACAATGTTACAAGGAAATAAACAGTTAGAAATATTAAGGAGACAATAATTCTTTGATTAATCTGTTCAAGATAGAAAACAGTATCAATTTGGAAACTCTCAACAAAAACGATAATAGTATTTAAACTAGAATAGCATAGTGCAAATAGCCAACATCAGAGTGGAAAATGTTGGGTTCCATTAAAAAGAACTCCTTTTATTGACATCCAAATGATTAACACATCAGGCGCTAATGGAATAACCCAACCGTTTAAGCTTGTTTTAAAAAAATAATCTAGTAGATAAGTAAGTTCATTTGCTATAATTATACCCCAAAAAAGTTTAACATAAATTGTGTGCCGAATATTTGTGATCCTTTCATCACAGTGAATGGTGGTTTTCATAAGTTGTCCTCCTCCCAAAATAAATCGTTTAATGTTTTGTTAAGTACTTTACATATTCGAATACAAAGCTGAAGACTGGGATTAAACTTTCCGCCTTCTAGTAAGTTGATAGTAGGGCGTGTAACATTAACTTTGGCAGCCAGTTCTTCTTGAGAAAGATTCATCTCAACGCGCGCTAATTTAAGACGCATATTTTTCATTTATATAACCTCCTTTCTATATGCATTATATGATATATCAAACAAAATGTAAAGTATATAATACAAAAAATAATAAATATATAACGTTATGTGAAAAAGATTATTATGTTTTGGTAATAGAACTTTTAAGTATTTGATTCAAGTGTCGGAGTAATAAAAGAGTTACGAAATAAAGTAAAAGCAAATTAGGAGGAATTGATATGATGCCATATGAAGTAGGAAAGACGTTTATTATTAGGGTTCCATTATTATCTATAGAGACTTATAAGGAATTATGTTCAGAAAAAGATGGATTACCAGTTATTAAAACCAAGGAAACATTGACAGGGTATACCCACAAACTATTCACGTTGAGGCGGAAGAAGGGTACAGACTAGCTTGTTCCTATCTCCTGTGCCCACGCTGAGGCGGAAGAATGGCACAGGCGGGCGTTCGCCGCCCCAGCTCTCAATTTCCATCCATGACTGTTTTGCATATCTTCTATGCTTGTGGTACAATAAACAGAAAGCAGGCATTTTGAGGAGAAAATTGTATGAAAGCACAGGAATTATTATTTCAATTGCAAGATAAAGGTTACCGTGATTTTCAGAGCAAATTAATCCCGACGATTCCTGCGGAGACGATTATCGGCGTCCGCATTCCCACTATTCGTAAGCTTGCGAAGGAGTATGGAAAGGATCCGGAGAGTGTAGAGTTTCTGAAACAGCTGCCGCACACTTATTATGATGAAAATATTTTGCATGCGCTGCTGGTGGCGGAGATCAAAGATTACGAGGTTTGTGTAAAAGAAGTGGAGCGTTTCCTGCCTTATGTAGATAACTGGGCGGTGTGTGATATTTTTTCACCAAAGGTGTTTCGCAAAAACAAAGACAAACTCATAGACAAAATAAGAGAATGGACAGCTTCGGACCACCCCTATACCTGCCGCTTTGGAATGGAAATGCTGATGACACATTTCCTGGATGAGGATTTCCGGGTGGAATATCTGGAGATCCCGGCAGCGGTACATTCCGAGGAATATTATGTGAACATGATGATCGCGTGGTTCTATGCCACGGCACTGGCAAAGCAATGGGATGCCACAATCGGTTATATAGAGGATCAACGGTTGGATACCTGGACACACAATAAGACGATTCAGAAAGCACGGGAAAGCTACCGTATAACACCGGAACAGAAGGAATATCTGAAGACGTTGAAGATGTAAATAGAATGATATCTGCACAACATATGGAAGCACGAAAATACAGGAAACAAAAAAGGATGCAAAATTGCAGATTATGAAAAAGATGAGAGAGGATAAGACAGCATGAACGGCAACATGGAATTTCGCAGGGCACGCAGAGAAGAAGCAGAAGAAATCCTGCAGTTATACCGTTCCCTGATCGGAACCGAATATTGTGTCTGGACAGAAAAGTATCCCACAGAACGGGAAGTGGAATTTGACCTGTCGAGAAATGCATTGTTTTGCCTGCATGAGAGAATGCCGGAACCTGATGAGAGAGGACGATTAATGGGTGTGATCTCCATAGATGATGACCCGGAAGTTAAGGCACTGCCCTGTTGGTCAGAGGATCTTACCCCGGTGGCAGAGCTGTCCAGACTGGGAGTGGCGGCAGAATATCAGAATCGCGGCATTGCCAGGATCCTGCTGCAGGAAGCTATGGCGGAATTGAAATCACAGGGTTATAAGGCGGTACACATTTTAGTGGCAAAGGACAATGTGAAAGCATTACGCTCTTATGAAAAATTGCATTTTACCACGGCAGGGGAATGTGAGCTTTTCGGGCATTCCTACTGGTGTTATGAGAAAGAATTATAGAAGTGATCACTATGCAAATCAATGAAACAGAGAGGAAAGACGATATATGGTAACGATCGATCTGATCACAGGCTTCCTGGGATCCGGAAAGACTACTTTTCTGAAAAAATATGCGGAATATCTGATGGATCAGGGACTGCATATCGGTATTCTGGAAAATGATTTCGGTGCCATCAACGTGGATATGCTGATGCTCCACGAACTCAGGGGAGATCAGTGCGAACTGGAGATGATCGCCGGAGGATGCGATGCAGAGAGCCATAGGAGGCGTTTCCGTACGAAGCTGATCTCCATGCGAATGTGCGGTTATGACAGGGTGCTGGTGGAGCCGTCGGGAATCTATGATGTAGATGAGTTTTTTGATGTACTTCGGGAGGAGCCGCTGGACCAATGGTACGAGATCGGCAATGTCATCGCCATACTGGATGCAAGACTGGAGAAAAATCTCTCACAGCAGGCGGACTATCTGCTGGCATCGGAGGCTGCCAATGCCGGAAAAGTGATCCTGAGCCATGCGGATGCAGCCACCAGGGAACAGTGTGAGGACACGGTGGCACATCTCAACCGGGCACTGGAACAGATCCGCTGTGACCGGAGAATCGACCCCAAGAAGGATATTTTACAGAAAAATCTCACGGATCTGACAAAAGAAGATTTAGAGGAAGTATCCAAATGCGGTTATCGTCTGGAAAGTTACCGCAAGATGGATTTAGAGAATGGACAGAGCTTCGACTCTTTATTTTTCATGGAAGAGAAGATTAAGCCGGAGGCTTTGGAACGGGCGGTGCCCAGACTGTTTTCCGACAAGTCCTGCGGAGAAGTATTCCGGATCAAGGGCTTTGTGAAAAACGGAGCAGGACAATGGATGGAATTGAATGCTACACCGGACAGTCATACAATGCAGTCTGTCGCAGTGGGGCAGGAGGTGCTGATCGTCATCGGAGAGCATTTACAGGAAGATAAAATCAGAGAGATTCTGAAGGAGGAAGAGACATGTCAATCTTAAGTCAGTTAAACAGTGTACCGATGTACCTGATCTGTGGAGGGATCATTGCTTTTGTGGCGGTGGTCTGCGTGATTTTTCTGGTGAGGGCATACCGCGCCGGTCAGGCACTCGGTATGGATACCACAAAAATGAAGCGAACCATCATCTCCAGCGCGACCTTTTCCCTGCTGCCCAGTGTGGGGATTCTGCTGGGCGTCATCGCCCTGTCGGGAAGTCTGGGAACACCCTGGCCGTGGCTTCGATTGTCCGTGATCGGTGCCCTGCATTATGAGACCCAGGTGGCGCAGGCAGCGGCAGAGCAGGTGGGCATGAGCACATTGTCTGCTGCGGAAATGACACCGCAGGCATTTTCCACGATCGCACTGCTCATGAGCATCTGCATTATCTGGGGCATGACATTGTCCATTTTCCTGAATAAAAAATATACGCAGAAGCTGACCTCGAATAAAAAATCAGATAAACCGGGCTTTGGAGATATGGCAATGACTGCCATGTTCATCGGACTGGTCAGCACCTACATCGGAAGATATCTCGGCGGTTTTATATCGGAGAACGGATTGTTTACGTTAAACGGCGATTACATTCCGTTAGTGGTAATGGCGGTATCGGCACTGGTGATGGCAGGATTTGTATACCTCATTGAGAAAAAAGGAAAAGCCTGGGTGGACAGCTTTTCCATTGCCGGAAGCATGATCATCGGCATGACGGCAGCCGTACTGGTGGGGGTGCTGTAAAGTATTCTTCTGAAAAAGTTTTAAGTATCTATGAAATGTCGGAAAGCAAATGAAATAGTTGGAAGAAAGACATTGTGTTGAAAACAGAAAAGCTGAAATCTGAAACAGATATTCAGGATGGAGAGTCCGAAGCTGAAAGCTGAATCCTTAGGAAGAGCAATATATTCCAAGATGAAAGGAATAAAAATTATGGAAAATAATGTAGAATTAAATAATATCAAACTAGATAATACAGGTGTAAATATCCCCGGCACAGTCGGTGCCGATGCAAATACACAGCAAACACAGGGTGACAAGTCTGCCTGGGATATTTATACGAAGAAAACACATGTCATCGGGCGGACTGTGAGTATCATTACGCTGGTGATGTTAGTTGGAGCACCGTTTCTCATCGGTAAGCTTTTAGGTGCGTATCCGGATCTGGGGGCTGTCGGCAAGGGGTTCCTCTCTGTGGGAATCGTATGGCTGGTCAGCAGCATCGCAGAGTTTTTGATCTACACACCGATGCTGGGAGCCGGCGGCGGATACCTGGCATTTATCACCGGTAACCTGATCAATATGAAGATCCCCTGCGCGGTCAATGCGAGAGACATGGTAGGAGCGAAGACCGGAACCCCGGAAAATGAGATCATCTCCACGATCTCCATCGCTACATCTTCTCTGGTGACAATCCTCGTCCTGGCGCTGGGCGTGTTATTGATGGTGCCGCTGCAGCCCGTGCTGCAGAGTGAAGTATTGCAGCCGGCTTTTGAAAATGTGGTTCCGGCGCTGTTCGGTGCCATGGCGTACAAATATTATCGGAAAAATATGAAGATCGCTGCATTGCCGCTGATCCTCATGAGCCTGTTATTCATTCTGGTACCGTCCCTGATCGGCTCCACTAGCTTTATGATCGTTCCCTCCGGTGCGATTGCCATCGGTGTGGCATATCTGCTGTTCCGGAAAAAGAATACACAGAAAACGACAGAAGAATAATTAAGAAAAGAGGACAGATATGAAATACATAGGTTTGATACTTCTTGCAGTGGTTGCGGTTATTATATTACTGCTGTTGATCGCGGTGCTTCGCACCCTGCTGATGCCGTCGAAGACTTCGACTTATGTGGCAGACGAACCGGAGGAGGAAGCTCTGGCACTGGCACAGAAGCTGTCGAAAATGATCCAATATGACACCACCTCCTATGCCAACGTGGCAGAGGTGGAGAAATTCTTGGGCTTCCATAAGGTGCTGGAGGAACTCTTCCCACTGGTACATGAGAAGCTGGAGAAGACAGAAATCGATGGTAATCTGTTATTTTACTGGAAAGGAAAAAGCTCTGAGAAGCCGATCCTGCTCATGAGCCATCAGGATGTGGTACCTGCGGAGGGCGAGTGGATCCACGCACCTTTTTCCGGAGATATCGCAGAAGGAAAAGTATGGGGCAGAGGCGCATCCGATACCAAGGCCTCTGTAATGGCATTTTTCCAGGCGGTGGAGGAACTCCTGTCGGAAGGGTTCGTCCCGCCCACCGATGTCTACCTGGCAAGCTCCTGCACGGAAGAGTGGGGCGGTGATGGTGCACCGAAGATTGTTGCAGAATTGCAGCGCAGAGGGATCGAGCTGTTCCTGGTATGCGATGAGGGCGGTGCAATCATCACCGAACCCATCGGCGGCATTCATGGCAATTTTGCCATGGTAGGCGTATTTGAAAAGGGCAAGGCAGATGTGAAGTTCACCGCACGGAGCAACGGCGGTCATGCCAGCGCCCCGTCGAAGGGAACGCCCATTGCCAGATTATCTGCTTTTGTCAATGAGGTGGAGACGCATTCCCCGTTCCGGAAAAAGCTGCTACCGGAGGTATCGGCGATGTTCACAGAACTGGCGCCCTACGCCGGATTTGGAATGAAGCTGGTATTCGGTAATGTGTGGCTGTTCGGTCCGGTATTAAAAGCGGTCATGCCTGCGATCAGTGCCCAGGCAGGTGCAATGCTGAAGACGACGATCGCTTTCACGGTGCAGAAGGGCTCCGATGCCTATAATGTGCTGCCCCAGGAGGCTTATGTCGGTGCGAACATGCGATTCATTCCTCATCAGGGAGAGAAAGAAAGCCTGGAGATCATCAAAAAGGTGGCGGATAAGTACGGACTGGAGACTGAAGTGCTGCATGCCAATGACTTTACACCGCCGGTAGATATCCACGGCGAAGCATTCCGCTTAGTGGAAAATACGATTGCAGAGACTTTCCCGGGACTGCCCTCCAGTCCTTATGTGATGACGGGAGCGACCGATGCACAGTTTTACCAGCCGATTTGCAGGAACTGTATCCGTTTTGCACCGGTAGTCTACGGACCGGAACAGATGAAGGGAATGCATGGGCTGAATGAAAATATTGAGTATAACTGCCTGCCCGGTGCGGTGAGGTTCTATAAGAATCTGATCCGTGCGGAGAAGTAAGGAGCAAAAGCTATGAACACCATGACAACGTATTCCGGCAGAAAATTCGATCCCATGCAGATGACACCGGGAGATGTCTATATCGAAGATATCGCCCATGCTTTGAGCTTATTATGCCGGGGCGGTGGACAGCTGACCTATTTTTATTCGGTGGGACAGCATTCGCTCAACTGTGCTGCGGAAGCGAAAGCCAGAGGGTGGTCTGAGAGGCAGCAGCTCGCCTGTCTGCTCCATGATGCCAGCGAGGGATATATATCGGATATCATTCGCCCGGTGAAAATCTATCTGACCAATTATCTGGAGATTGAAAGTAAGATCATGGGAACAATTCTCACACATTTCGATCTGGACGATCTGACGGAAGAGGAGAACCGCCGCTGGAAACAGATCGACGATGAGATCCTGGAACTGGAACTGAAGACATTGCTTCATGGCGAAGAGAACAGAGAAGTGCCGAAACTTTTTTCCGTACCGGATCTGGCGGAGCATACGCCGGGAGAGATCAAAGTCAGGTTCCTGCAGGAGGCAGAGCGATTGGGGGTGCACGGCAGTGATCGTTGAGAAGAAGCCGGAGCGCAGTTATTCTACGACAGTAATGTACATTCTGGCATATTTGGATCGTTATGGCTATCCGGTATTGATTCTGATAGCAGGAGCGCTGGCAGACTTCTACCGGGGGAGAATTACAATGTTGTTTGTACTGGCAGTGGGAATATTATTGGATGGAATCTATAATCTGGTGGGGTATCTGTGTCGTTGGCGACATATTTATCTCTGCTATCAGAGCATGTGCCATACGAAGATGACACCTTCGCGGATTGAGTGGGATCGGATGACAAAAAAGGATGCGTACGGCATTCCTGCTACTTTCATTATTGGCGGAATCATAGGAATATTGGTGAGTATTTTTCTCAGATAAAAGAGATACAATTATGGTATAATGAGCGCAAGTATGAGCAGTGTGTTTCCGGGATGCACTGTGAGCTTATGCTATAAGCAGGTGAACATGGGAGTAAAACATATAAAAGAAAGGTAGGGTATTTTATGGGATTTTTAACAGGAAAGACAGCAATCATCACTGGCGGAGGAAGAGCGGTATTGAGTAACGGAGAGTGCGGATCCATAGGTTACGGTATTGCCACCGCTTATGCAAAAGAAGGTGCCAATCTGGTGCTAACCGGACGCAATGTACAGAAGCTGACGGATGCGAAGGAAGAACTGGAGGCAAAGTACGGTATCAAGGTACTTCCCGTACAGGCAGATGTCAGCGCCGGTTCAGACAATGAAGCAATCGTACAGAATGTGGTGAAGCAGGCGATTGACACTTTCGGAAGGATCGATGTACTGATCAACAATGCCCAGGCTTCCGCTTCCGGTGTAACCATCGCAGATCATACCACCGAGCAGTTTGACCTGGCGGTATATTCCGGTCTGTATGCAGCATTCTACTATATGAAGGCTTGCTATCCTTATCTGAAGGAGACCAAGGGTTCTGTTATTAACTTTGCCTCCGGGGCAGGTCTCTTTGGTAATTTCGGACAGTGCGCTTATGCGGCGGCCAAGGAGGGTATCCGCGGACTGACCAGAGTCGCAGCTACCGAGTGGGGTCCCGATGGCATCAATGTCAATGTCATATGTCCTCTGGCATGGACCGCACAGCTGGAGAAATTCGAGCAGGCATATCCCGATGCTTTCAAGGCAAATGTCAAGATGCCTCCCATGGGACATTACGGCGACGTGGAGAAGGAAATCGGCCGCGTCTGCGTACAGCTGGCTTCTCCCGACTTCAAGTATATGAGCGGTGAGACTCTGACACTGGAAGGCGCTATGGGACAGAGACCGTAAGCTGCTGAAAAATAATTTTTAAAACTAATACTTGAAAGAAAGTAAGAAAGATATTATAATCGAAGCATAAAGAGAAGCAACCGCCCACAAAGTGGTTAGCCTCCCGGCATGGTGAAAATAAACCTACCTGTACTGGCCAAGTGACAAGGTAGGTTTATTTATTTTCGCTTGTTTATCCTACTGTCTATGTAGGCAAGCAGCGCAATGAGAAATGTACCACCCAAAAACAACAGGTTTAATACTTCATACATATCCATTAGCACCTTCTCCGCTCCGCTTCGGTCCGCGCAAGGCCGAAGTCCCCCGGACTTCGTGCGCCCTCCCTTCTTAATTAGAGCTATAAGCCGGGAGGCTACCACCTTGTAACACGGTTGCTTCTTAAGAAGTGTATCATGCAGAGTAGGGTGTTTCAATTCTAATATTTCGGATATAATTTCCCAACAAAAAAGTGCACAATACAATATTTAGTAGTTAGAGGAAGAAAAAGAAAGCTTTGTAAACCACATGTAGCTATAATTTATTTCGCTTTGAAAGATGATGAAAAGTTTTTTCTAAATAAACAATTAGGTTTTATTATTTAAGACGGGACATTTCCAGGGGCTCTTCCGTCTAATAGTCATAAGACGTATACTTATGAGGAAGAAAGGACGAGAACGCATGGGAGAGATAGAACGGCTGGTGCGCAGGGCGAAAAAACGGGATCCGGATGCTTTTACAGAGCTGATGCAGCTTTATGAGAAGGACATGTACCGGACAGCCAGTGCCATCCTTGCGCAGGATGCGGATATTGCGGATGCCATACAGGAGACCATTCTCACTTGTTGGGAAAAAATCGATACTTTACAGAAAAACCGGTATTTTAAGACATGGATGGTCCGCATCCTGATAAACAAATGTAAAGACATTTTACGTTCCGGGAGGCGTGTCGTATGTGTGGAGGAATTTACGGAGCAGGAAACGGGGAGTACAGTAGAGTCGGAGGCCAATCTGGAATGGAAGGAAGCTTTGCAGGGACTGGATGAGAAATATCGTCTAATCGTGGTACTGTTTTATGCAGAAGGACTGCGGACAGCAGAGATCGGAAAATTACTGCAGCTGCCCGACAGTACGGTGCGCACAAGGCTCGCCAGAGGGCGGGAGCAGTTGGCGAGATATTATGCGGAGACAGAGGAAGGAGGCGGAAGAAAATGAGACCGATGAATGAAATAGAGATAGAACTTCCACAGATCGTAATGGATAGGGCGGATGCAGCCTATGCACAGATCAGACAACAGGCAGCGCAGGAGAGTCCTGCGGGCAGGAGAGTCAGAAGCTTTCCCCGGGCAGCAGGCATCCTGTTAGCTGTGGTGATACTTTCTGTCACAGCAGTATCCGCCACCGCCGCCGGAATCATGGGATACCGCCGCTATCTGGCAGAACGCATGACGGACATTGGCACCGAAGAGTTGGGGCATTTGGAGATGGTAGCGGAGCAGGGCAATGTCACAGCAGAATTCAGTAGAGAGTTGACAGCCAGAGAACGGAGCATTTATGAGCAGCTGACAAGAGAATACGAAGCGGACGGCAAATATCCGGTGGGACAGATTCGGGAACTAGCCGAAGACGAGAACTACTCCGGCACTGGTGTGGCAGTCCGAAGTACTCCCGGAGAAAAATACGGTTGTCTGATCTATCTGCCGGATACTGTGATCACAGAGGAGGAGTGGCTGGAGATTATAGAGTATCTGCATAAACTGGACTACAGCCTTCGGGAAAAACTATGGCAGCAGAAGTATTCCGAGGTTTCCTATTTTGACAGATATGAACAGATGACGGATGCGGAGATTGATGAATTATATGCCTTACTGGCTTCTGCACCAGTAGATGTATGGGGAACAGACAGCCGTAACCTGACAGCAGAGGAACAGAGCCGCTATGAGCAATGGACGGAAAAGTATGAAGTGGGAAATGCCTATACAGAGTCACCAATTAAGGTCATAACTGATCCGGAAGAATATGATGGACAGGAGCTTGCCTATTGCATCAGTGATGCGATGTTCTATGAGCCGGAGCGTGAGCTGACGGATGAGGAAATGCTGCAGATGATCGATCTGGAGCACAAAAACCAATATATCTTTGAAAGGATCGGCCGGGAGATCGAGTGCGGAAAACGGGCAGGATGGCCGGACAGATATACTTTTTGATCCTGCCCAAAAAATGCTTGACAAGAGAGACCACAATATGTGGTCTCTCAGACTGTAGACAAAGCTCCCTCGCAGGAAGGCGCTTTGTCTACAGCCTGAAATCTGGGACAGTTCCTTTCCCGGATTTTTATTATTTAAGGTAATAATGTTATGAAATACATGCATAAAGCTTGAAAAAAAGATTTGAGTATGTATAATTGTCAAAGAAACACATGCACAGGAAACGAAAAACGAAATCAGGCATGTATGCTAGCAGGGAAAACACATGCGTAGAAACTAAAAAACGAAATCAGGTATGTATGCCGGCAGGGAAAACACATGCGTAGAAACTAAAAAAAGAAATTAGGTATGTATGCCGGCAGGGAAAACACATGCGTAGAAAACGAAAAACGAAATCAGGTATGTATGCCCGCAGAGAAAACACATGCGCAGGAAACGAAAAACGAAATCAGGTATGTAAAGAACAAAAATAAAGCAGAAAATGTGAGGAATACCATGCAGATAACAGCAATGAAAAAAGATGATTTTTACAGGCAGATGTTCAAACTGACCATCCCAATCATTATACAGAATCTGCTCAGTGCAGCGGTGAATTCCGCGGATGTCATTATGTTAAACTATGTGGGACAGTCCGCAATATCCGCAGTATCCCTGGCGTCAAATTTTTCGAATGTCCTGTTTATGGTATATTACGGACTGGGGACGGGAGCCACTCTCTTGTGCGCCCAATATTATGGAAAGGGGAACCTGGAAGCAATTCATACGGTAGAAGGAATCACACTTCGTTTCTCTATGGCAATCTCAGGTGTTGTTGCGCTGATTGCATTTTTCCTCCCTCAGAAGATGATGCTTCTCTTTACTCCTGATCAGGAACTGATCACCATCGGTGCCTCTTATCTGCGGATCATGGGCATCACATACCTGTGCTGGGGCATCACGGAAGTGTATCTTGCCATCCTGCGAAGCGTAGGTCGTGTGACGGTCAGTATGGCGTTGAATATGCTGGCTTTCGTATTGAATGTCATTCTGAATGCCACATTTATCTTCGGACTGTTCGGCATGCCGAAGCTGGGAGCTACCGGTGTCGCCATTGCCACAGCCCTGTCCCGACTGGTGGAACTGGTGGCATGTTTCATTGTATCTTTCTTGAGCAAAAATGTAAAACTGCATCCGAAGTACCTGTTCGTTCACAGTAAAGTGCTGACACAAGATTTCATGCGTCTGTCTCTGCCCGCACTTTGCAACGATGTGTCCTGGAGTGTGGCGTTTTCCATGTATTCCGTGATCCTTGGGCATCTGGGAACAGATGCGGTGGCCGCTAATTCACTGGTCGTCGTAGTGCGCAATATCGGTACGGTGTTCTGCTTTGCCATTGCCAGTGCAGGTGGCATATTGCTGGGAAATGTTATGGGACAAGGCGATCTGGAGAAGTCGAAGAGTTACGCTTCCCGGATGTTGAAGATGACGGTCATCGCCGGAGCCATAGGCGGTCTGATCATACTGGCAATTACACCCTTTGTGTTGCGGTTTGCTACACTGAATGACACTGCCATGCATTATCTGAAATATATGCTGCTTATCAATACTTATTATATTATGGGCGCTGCCGTGAATACAGCGCTGATCGCCGGAGTATTCCGTGCCGGCGGAGATACGAAGTTCGGCCTGATCTGCGATACGATCGATATGTGGTGCTATGCGATCCCTCTGGGATTCTTCGCCGCATTTGTACTGAAACTCCCGGTGCTGTGGGTCTATTTCCTGTTATGCACCGATGAATTTGTCAAATGGCCCTGGGTCATTAAGCATTACCGCGAGGGCAAATGGGCGAAGAATATTACCAGAGAAGAAGTATGATCCTGAATTTAATTACATAGCCTTTTCCTGCTCTTCCTGAATCTCGGGGAAGACAGATAACATGGGCTTTACGTCTTCTTTTTTAATGATACGTGCCACGTAATTTTTTGTGATCTTCATTACTACGGGAGACAGGGCTATGACACCGATCAGGTTGGGAATCGCCATCAGACCGTTAAAGGTATCGGACAGATCCCAGGCAAGACCTAAGTTCATGGTGCAGCCGATGAAGATCATCAGTACGAATGCAATCTTGTAGACAATGGTGGATTTCGTACCGAATAAATATTCACATGCCTTGGATCCGTAGTGACTCCAGCCCAGTACAGTAGAGAAGGCGAACAGCAGGATTGCAATGGCGATGAAGGCGGGACCGAAGCTGCCGAATACGGTTGCAAAAGCCTGACCCACCAGAGCGGAACCGGACACATCCACCAGTACGGCACCGGTATCCAGGTCGATCAGTCCGGAGGACAGAACTGCGAAAGCAGTCAGTGTACATACGACCATGGTGTCGGCGAAGACTTCGAAGATGCCCCACATACCCTGACGTACGGGTTCTTTTACGTTGGAGCTGGAATGTACCATAACAGAAGAACCAAGACCGGCTTCGTTAGAGAACACACCACGCTTCATGCCCCAGGTCAGAGCCAGCTTCACTCCGGAGCCTACGATACCGCCGCCTACAGCGCGCAGACCGAATGCACCTTTAAAAATAGCGGTGAATACGGCACCCACGTGACTGATATTTGCAAAAAAGATCACCAGAGCACCGATGACATAAGCAATTGCCATGAAAGGAACCAACTTCTCAGTGACAGCTGCGATTCTTTTTAATCCGCCGACAATGACCAGAGCACCGATGATCACCAGAACAATGCCGGTGGCGGTGGCGGGAATGGAAAAGGCGGAGGTCATATTCGCTGCAATCGAATTGACCTGACTCATGTTGCCGATACCAAAGGAGGCTAACAGACAGAAGGCAGAGAACAGCACGGCCAGTACGGCACCGATCTGTTTGCAGCCCTTATAGGAGCCGAGACCGTCCTTTAAGTAGTACATGGCACCTCCGCTCCATTCCCCTTTGGAGTTCTTGCGGCGGTAATAGATGCCCAGTACATTTTCTGAGTAGTTCGTCATCATGCCAAAGAAAGCCACGACCCACATCCAGAAGATGGCGCCGGGACCGCCGGCGACCAGTGCACTTGCCACCCCGACGATATTACCGGTACCGATGGTGGCAGCTAACGCCGTGCACAGCGACTGGAACTGGGAGATGGACTGATCATCAGCATCCGTGTGCTTTGTTACGTGTTTGTCGTGAAAGATGCCGCCTACTGTATTTTTGAACCAGTGTCCGATGTGGGATAACTGGAAAAATTTCGTCAGGATCGTCATCAGAATACCGGTACCTACCAGCAGTACCAGCATGGGGACACCCCATACGAATCCATTGACGGCACTGTTCACATTCGTAATGAACTCTACCATATACATTTTCCTCCTTAGTCTGATCAGGCGTTCCGGCAACATAAAAAGCGCAGACATCCGAAGATGTCCACGCTGACATAGTTACCTGATCTGTATTTCGTTTCTGATTTTTCCTAGTATAACATATAGGAAAAGATGCCGCAAGAGAAAATTTTTCTCAAAACCCCTATTGACCTAAAGTTAGCTTTAGGTATTATGATAAAACCATCCCGTCAGAAATGTCTCTAACGTGGAAAATCAAGCATATCGAAAGCTACGGCGCCAACAGCGGCTTCCCTGTATACGGCGGAAAACTGTAAGGCGAACCGTCAGTGTGACGAAAACAGGAAATGCGAGCGATTACGAAAAGTAATGGCTCGCATTTTTAGCTTTGTATTGTTTTGTACTATAAAGTTTCCCCGGGCTGTGTCGATATTATTCATATAGGAAAATACAGACACCATGGATGGAGAAAAAGCTACGGATGGCGGCCTTGAGAGAGGCAGCCATCCGCTTTTTGCGGCAGTAATCGCTGTCGGAGAGGGAGATATTATGGCAATTACAGGAATCGGCTATGGAAGGACTTTCGTGTATGAGACACAGAAGAGAGTGAATGAGGGAGTTTTGCAGAGCGCGTCAGATGCGGAAAATCGTTTTGCGGAAAATCTGGAGGCTGCGGAGGAAAATGACAAGGCACTGGCTCCGGTGACACGTGGTGTACGGTTGAACCGTCGTATCGAAGGCAAAGACAAAGTGCCCTATGGGGAAATGGCGGAGGACGGTGTTATTGAATATAATGGGGTGGTCTTCGTCTGCGATTATGATCATAACCGTCTGACGCTGGGAGATACCTCTAATGAGAAAGATTGTATCAACATTCCGCTGTCCGGCGGTGGAAGCCTGCTGGTGAACCGGAATAACATCGATGCCCTGTCCAAGGCCATCGGTATGTTCAGCCCGGAGGATGTGAACCGGATCCTGCGTGCACTGGCACAGGATAAGAAGATCCGGGAGATGGAGAAAGAACTGGATGATATGGAGAACGGTGACGATGTAGACAGCAACGAGGAAACTTCGGAGACGCCCGATGCGGACAAAGCAGCGGAAACGGACGCAGCCGGAACCGCCGGAGAACCGGAAAAAGAGGATCTGAGTATCATGGAGCAGATCCGCGAGAAAATGCAGGAGATCTATGACAAGCTTCAGAACGGCGATACAGAGACGAAATTCCGGATCGGCAATCAGGAATTCAGCATCAAAGAATGGGACAGTTTTCTGGAGAAGTTCGACAGCGTACAGGATGCAATCCGGGAGGCACTGGAAGAGAAAATCGAAAAACAGACGGAAGAACATTTCGAAGAGGAAGACTTAGAGGAGACTTCCGATAAGAAAACCGATGTCAATCAGGATTTTTCCGATATTCCCGAGGAGATTTTCCGTATACTTTTTTGAACAGATCCTTGAAATAATTGCTGTCGTTGAAGCCGTATTCCAGAGCAATATCCGTGATGGAGCTGTCGGTGGTGAGAAGTGCCGTCTGGGCGTGCTTGAGCCGTACGTAATTTAAATATTCCTTGAACCCCATGCCGGTGATCAGTTTGAATTTCTTGCTGAAATAGGTGGGGCTTAAGGAAGCCACGGAGGAGACATCTTCCAGTGTCAGTGGCTTGCGGAAATTATTATAAATGTATTTTGTGGCAAGCAGGATGTCCGCATCCCGGGAGTTCAGTAGATCCGGCTCCTTCTCATTCATGACGGAATGCCGCATCAGCAGGAGCAGAAGCTCTTCCAGATAACACCGCTCAAAATGCTCACAGTATTCATCAAACCGGGAATTCTCAGTGAGCATCCGGGTCAGCAGAGAGTGCAGATATTCCTGGTATACCGTAGGAACGCTGCCCATGAAGGAATGCAGCTGTAGCCCCTGCCCGGATATGGAAGTGAGGCTGTCGGCAGACCGGTCCGATAAATGCAGATATTCTTCTTTGAAATAGATCATTACGATCTCGCAGACCTCTCCGGCGGAATACAGAGAGTGATGCAGTTCTCCCGGAGCGATGAAGACCAGATCTCCGGCTTCCATCTGATAGACGGTATCTTTTAACAGGAAACGGCAGCTGCCGGACCAGAGATAGAATATTTCATAAAAGCTGTGATAATGATCGGGCTGCAAGGGAGAAAAATCACCTCTGCGGCCTTTTTCCACGATGATCCGGTCAATATCCTTTCTGCCGCGTCTGCCTTTTTTCGTTGTGATATCCATAGCTGCTCCTTCACTTTTTAAATCTACTGACATTGATACAGTCAGAATACCACAAAAAAACAGTGTTTTCAACATAAACAAGCTATAAAAACAGCAGTAAATATTAAAAAATTACGCTATTATAATAATTGAAAAAGGAACCCGCCTCTTTCAAAAATACTTTTCTCTCTATCCCCCTCGGTACACTCCCCCCTCGCCGAGGGGAATTTTTTGCCTGAAAAAGCCCAAAATCCGGCAGTCTCGATACAATGGATTGCAGTTTTTCCTGCGGATTGTTACCATAGAGGTACAGCAGGACGGGACCGCGGACCTTATTTTGCAGACTACAGAAAGGTATAGGTATTTATATGGATAAGAAGAAAACTGGCAATCTGATCCGGGAAGCCAGACAGCGCAAAAATTATACCCAGAGTGAACTGGGAAGGATGTTAGGGGTGACCAACAAAGCGGTATCCCGGTGGGAGAATGGAGAAAGTTTTCCGGATATCGGCGTATTGGAGTCCCTGTCCCATCTGTTGGAACTGCCGATTCAGGACATTGTGACCGGAGAGCGGGCGGGAGACAGGGAGGAGGCTGTGACGGAAGTCGTGAGACTGGCAAAGCTCCAGGAGCAGCGGAAACGTGAAAAGAGGATCCTGTATCTGATCATGCTGGCGCTTTTGATCTATCACTGTGTCATCGGGATCTGTTTATTTTCCGGAAGAGGGTTGTTTGGGGGAAGAGATATTGCCTGCCAGGTGGCCGGAATCTCCATGGCGGGGACGCTGACAATGCTGTGGCTTGTATACCGGTATTTCGGAAAGGAAGAGGATGTGAAAATGATTCCCTCCAGTCAATTAAGCAGAGGACTTGGAATAGCATCCCTTGCGATGCTATTGTGGAGTGTTGGAATCATGTATTTAAGCTTCGGAATGGTCCGGACAGGAAGTGTTCCCCTTGGTATGGAACTCAGCTCCCTGGGACCGTTTTTGAACAATCAGCTTTGTGCGGGCTATACCCTGAATGTAATATTTCTGGTAGTGGAAATGTACCGTCTGCTCATGGAGCGGACGGTACTGCATCCGGGATGTGTGATCTCACCGGCGGTCATCTATCTGGATTTCTTTTACATAGACATTCTGGGCCGGATGGATACCCTGGACAGCGTCTGGAGGGCACTGGACAGAGGGACGGTACTCATTTTGCTGGAGGCAGTGTCGGGAATTGTATTTCTGTTTATACAGTCCCACCGTTCTCGTTCTCACGCATCCGATAGCCCACTCCGATCTCTGTGAATACATACTGGGGCTGCGCGGGATTCTGTTCCAGCTTTCTGCGGATGTTTGCCATGTTGACCCGGAGGATCTGATTATTATTGTCCATATAGGGACCCCAGATGGCATTCATGATATAGCTGTAGGTCAGGACTCTGCCGGAATTTTCCGCTAAAAGTGTAAGCAGCTGGTATTCGATCTGGGTCAGATGTACCTCTTCGCCCCGCAGGCGGATCAGACGTTTTTCGAAATCAATCTCCAAATCCAGTGCCTTATATACATGGCCGGGAGCCTGGGCGTGGCTGTGCCGCAGAGAAGTGCGGATCCTTGCCATGAGCTCGCCGGTGCCGAAGGGCTTCGTGATATAATCGTCCGCACCCAGATCCAGAGCGGAGACCTTCTCCTGCTCCTTGGTGCGGGCAGATATGATGATCACGGGAACATCGCTCCAGGAACGGAGCTTCTGTAATACCTCCAGTCCGTCCATGTCCGGCAGCCCTAAGTCTAACAGGATCACGTTGGGGCAGAAAGAAGTGCTGAGACTCAGTCCCTCTCTGCCGTTTAAGGCATGCATGATCTTGTAGCCTTCCCGGTCCATGGTGGCGGTGATGAAATTACTGATACTTCTATCGTCTTCGATTAAGAGAACTTTGATCTTATTCATATCTGTGATCCATATCCTTTCCGGTATTTTCAAGAGTTCTGTCTTATGTGGCTGAGAGTACACTTATTTTTCTGAAGCGACAGCTCCCACCTTGGGCAGTGTGAAACAGAATTCCGCGCCATCCGCATGATTCCGGCCACTCAGCGTTCCGTGATGGGCGGTGATGATGGTCTTGCAGATGGACAGACCGATACCCATGCCCTTGCGGGAATCCGAGCTCTGGGAATTGTTGTAGGTACCCGTCTCGAACAGATTCTGTAATTTTTCTTCCGACAATCCTTTTCCGTAGTCTCTCACAATAAAAGATACATGCTCCGGATGATCCTCCACGATGAAATCAATGGGCAGGATACTTCCGGAATGAACGATGGCGTTTTCCAGCAGATTGATGGTGACCTGCTCGATCAGCACCGCATCCATGGGGATCATCAGAAATTCCTCGGGGATCTTGACCCGGATGGCGGCATCGGGATAGCGCTTTTTCAGCTTTTCCAAAGCTTCTCCCACCACTTCCTCCACCGGTTCCTCTGTGGTATTGATGCTTAAGCTGTCTCCCTGGATACGAGTGACGGACAGCAGATTTTCCACCATATTCAACAGCCAGTTGGAATCCTCGTAGATGTTGTTCATGATCGTGCGCTGCTCGGTGGAGCTTAGATCGTTCTGACTTTCCAGAAACAGGGAGCTGTTGCCGATGATGCCGGTGAGAGGTGTGCGCAGATCGTGGGAGATAGCACGCAGCAGATTCGCACGCATTTTTTCCATTTCGGCCTCTGCCAGCCGCTTTTCCCGCTCTGCAATCATCTCGGACTGGATGGTCATATGGGAGGTCATGGTACACAGGATCAGAGTGATCCCGCTCATCAGCAGGAAGGTGATAGGGTAGCCGGTCAGTGTGAAATTAAGCTTATAATACGGATAGGTGAACAGATAATTGATCGCTATTACGGAAAAAAGGGTGCAGGCAATGCCGTAGCCGTAGCCCACCGTCCATCTGGCGATGATCACCAGTGCAAGAATGTAGAACAGTGCTACATTGGCATGGTTGTCCGGTACTATATGCTGATATAAAAAAGAGGCAAAAGTGGCGCACAGCATGCAGGCGGCACAGATCAGGATACTGATGGCGTGTCTGGTAAAGGGTGGTTTTAAGCGGAAGCTTTTCCGCGATGATTTTTTATCGGAAAGTGATCGGAACACGGTGTGATCCTCCATGAAATATTGTTAGTCGTTTTGTAAATTTATTATAACTATAGTACCATTACTTTGCAATGCAAGGTGTAAAGAAGTAGTTAAGGATATATGAAAACCGGAATATTTTCCCCTAAAGCTACGGCAAAAGGCAGGTATCCTCAGGAAAATCCAAGACACAAAAAATAGGAACATATACTTTCGTTAGGTTGACATCAGGAAAAACATTAGATTAAAATGTAGTATGGCGGCGGTCCTGAAAGGGCGGACCGTCTATGTGGACAGGAGAGGAATAGGTTATGTTTCTGACAGGATTGGCACTATTGCCGGCCATCGCACTGGTGGTATGGATCTATAGACAGGATAAGGTGGAGAAGGAGCCGGGGGGATTATTGTGGAAAATATTCCTGTTTGGTGTATTGTCTGTGATCCCCGCCATGATACTGGAAATCATTCTGGATGAAGTATTTTTGGTATTTATGGATGCAGATACGCTGTGCTACGTGATCCTGGATAATTTTATCGGGGTGGCACTGATCGAGGAACTTTGCAAGATGCAGGCGGCCAAATGGGCGGCATGGAAGCATCCGGCATTCAATTATAAATTCGATGCCATCGTGTACTGTGTGACTTCGGCATTAGGATTTGCAGCCATTGAAAATATTCTGTATTGTCTGGGCGGTGACATTGGGACGGCAGTGACCAGAGCCCTGTTGTCCGTGCCTTCCCATGCCATCGATGGCGTGATCATGGGATATTTCTTCGGTGTGGCGAAGGAGGCAGAACTTGCAGGCAATAAAAAACGCAGGAAACGCTACCTGAAGCTCAGCGTGTTCATGCCGATGATCGAACACGGTATCTATGATTCCGCATTGTCTCTGGATGCGGACTGGATCTTCGTTTTCTTTTTCCTGTTTGTGATCGTGGTGGATGTCTGGGCCTATAAATTTGTGAAAAAGCAGTCTGGGCAGGACCGGGAGCTGTCTGCATAAAGATTGCGTTAAGACCCCGTGAAAATTTTATAAATTCACGAAAAACGGTAGGATCGGGTCTTTGCTTCATGTTAAGATAAAGAAAACATAAAGAAAGGAAAGACCAATATTGAAGTTATTGAATCCAAAGATCCGGCAAAAATTTGCAGAATCCTTGAAGGCGGTCCTGCCGGTGGTAGGGATCGTGATCGTATTAAGCTTTACTATAGCCCCCATTACCTCCAGTATCCTGTTGTGTTTTCTGGTGGGAGCGATGATGGTCATGGCCGGTATGATGTTTTTTACGCTGGGTGCGGAGATGTCTATGACCCCCATGGGAGAAAAAGTGGGTGCCAGAATGACCCAGAGTAAAAACATTCTGCTGATCGTAGTGTTATCTTTTCTGCTGGGAGTGGTGATCACCATTTCCGAGCCTGACTTACAGGTGCTGGCGACACAGGTGCCTTCGGTGCCGAACATGACGCTGATCCTGGCAGTGGCAGTGGGCGTGGGAATCTTCCTGGTCATTGCCCTTCTGCGTATGCTGATCGGTGTGGCACTGCCGCCATTGTTGACCTTTTTCTACATAGCAGTGTTCGTTCTTGCATTTCTCGTACCGGAGAACTTCCGGGCAGTGGCATTTGATTCCGGCGGTGTGACCACGGGACCCATGACCGTTCCTTTTATCATGGCTCTTGGTGTCGGTATTGCGTCCATCCGTAATGATCACCATGCGGCGGACGACAGCTTCGGTCTGGTAGCTCTGTGCTCCATCGGTCCGATCCTGGCGGTCATGGTGCTGGGGCTGATCTATAAGCCGACCAATGCGGATTACCAGCCGGTGGCGATCCCGGAGATCTCTGATTCCGTGGAACTGGCGCAGCTTTTTGCCCATGGGCTTCCGGATTATATGAAAGAGATCGCACTCTCATTACTTCCCATTGTATTGTTTTTCGGTCTGTTCCAGATCTTTGCCCTGCGGCTGTCGGGGAAGACACTGGCGAAGATCCTGATCGGTCTGGTGTATACTTATATCGGTCTGGTACTGTTCCTGACCGGCGCAAATGTGGGCTTTATGCCTGCCGGCAATTATCTCGGTCAGGTCATGGCAGCCAGATCCTACCGGTGGGTACTGGTGCCGGTGGGAGCACTGATCGGTTACTTTATCGTAAAAGCGGAGCCCGCGGTCTATGTACTGAATCATCAGGTAGAGGAGCTGACGGACGGCGCCATTTCGGCCCGCTCTATGGGCGTGAGCCTTTCCGTGGGTGTCTCCTTATCCGTAGCACTGGCGATGATCCGCGTGCTGACGGGGATCCCGATTCTATGGTTTTTGATCCCGGGCTATGGTGTGGCGATCGGACTATCCTTTTTTGTACCGAAGATATTCACAGCGATCGCCTTCGACTCCGGCGGTGTGGCGAGCGGTCCCATGACAGCTACCTTTTTACTGCCGTTAGCGCAGGGCGCCTGTGTGGCGGTGGGCGGCAATTTAGTCGCAGATGCTTTCGGTGTCCGGCGCTGCGGCGGCGGTAGCAATGGTAGCCATGACACCGCTGATCACGATCCAGATATTGGGAATGGTATATCAGTTAAAGCAGCAAAAGAGCGGTGCAGGTATATTTGCCGGTGCTGCGGATGCATTTGGTGCTTTGGATGAGAATGCCATCATTGAACTGTAGGAGGTGTGCCCATGAGTGAATTATATATGATGGTCACCATCACCAATCGTCAGCTGACGAGGAAATTCGTGGAATGCTACAAAGAAAACGGCGCACAGGTCGGCAGTGTTACCGTCGGCATGGGAACCGCGGCGAATGAGATCTTAGATTATTTCGGACTGGACGGCATGGAGAAGAGCGTATTGTTCCATCTCGTCACAGATGCTGCCTGGCGGCAGATCAAGGCTGCCCTGCGCAAGAAAATGCAGATCGATCTCCCGGGAATGGGAATCGCATTTATCATTCCCGTGAGCAGTGTCGGTGGCAAGAAAGCATTGAATTACCTGACCTGCGGGCAGAAATTCGTAAAAGGAGAGGAGTCCACATTGAAAGAGACGAAGAATGAGCTTCTGGTAGTGATAGCCAATCATGGATATACAGAACTGGTCATGGATGCAGCGAGAGAAGTACATGCGGCAGGCGGTACAGTCATCCATGCCAAGGGCACCGGAACAGAGAATGCACAGCAGTTTCTGGGCGTGACACTGGTGCCGGAAAAAGAAATGTTGTTCATTGTGGTAAAAAGTGAGCAGAAAAATTCCATCATGCGTGCTATAATGGAAAAAGCAGGACTGGAGAGTAAAGCACAAAGCATCGTATTCTCCCTTCCTGTGACAGATACTGCAGGCATGCGCCTGATGGAGGAGATGGGAGAGACATGACAAACGGCTTATCCGGACCCAGGAAGCAGTTCCTGGACGTGCTCCGGGTACTGGCAACCTGTGCAGTTGTGCTGATGCACGTACTGACGGGTGCGACAGATGTGACAGACGCGTCAATAGTGCCGGAATACCGGTCATTATTGCTGTCAGTTATGGATCTGGTGACCTGGTGTGTTCCTATATTTTTATTGATCTCGGGATATTTGTTCCTGAATCCGGAACGCACATTGACTTATCCGGTCATGATTAAAAAATATTGCAGGAGGATTGCACTGGCGATCCTCCTATTCGGCGTTCCGTATGCAGCTTCCGAGCTGGTAGTGGCGGAGCGGACCTTCCGGATCAGGATGATCCCGGAGGCACTGAAGATGACCCTGACGGGACATACCTGGTCCCATATGTGGTATCTGTATCTGATCTTGTTTTTATATCTGATCACGCCGCTTCTGAAAAAAGTGCTGCGGGTGCTGCCGGTGTGGGGTGTTGCGGCAGTGATGGCAGTGATCTTCTTAGGAAGCAGTGTGGCACCGTTTCTGAATAAGGTACTGGACGTCAACAGTATTCCGGTATTGCCGGATGGCGGTGTGTATTTCCTGTATTATCTGTGTGGATATTTCTTCGCGGTGAGAGAAGTATGTGTGGACAAGGGAAGGAATGTATGGCTGACAGCTGCAGTAGCGGTTCTGGCTCTTGGAATGATCCTGAGCAGAACACTCGCCGGATTCTCCATCCAGATGGCATACAATTATCCGTTTACAGTACTGCTTGCAGTGCTTCTGTTCGCTGCAGGATGGAATGGAAGTATTCAAAAACACCGGATCCCCTGGCAGGAGGCGGGAGCTTTGAGCTTCGCCGTATACCTGGTACATCCGGTGTATGTGAATCTGCTGTATAAATTCGTGAAGATCACACCATTTACGGTGTTGGAACAATGCGGTGTGCAGTCTGTAGCCGCGGGACAAGCGGTATTGATTTTGCTGTTGACTGTATTCTGTCTGGTAGTGCTGGCACTGGCAACGGCTACCGCGTGGGTACTGCGCAAGATCCCGGTGTTAAGAAAATATGTGCTGTAATTACTTCCGTTGCCAACGCCCGGAAGCACCGCAGGGCAATACCAGTCCACTCTCGGTGACGGGGAGGCCGATCTCTTCGGCTTCCACATGACCGCCGAACTTTTTCGTCAGGGTGGAATTCATCATATAGGACAGCACGGCGGGCTGCAATCCTGTAGTGTACGAATTGATCAGAAAGAACAGCGCATCATCGGATAAAAGCTGTGCGGTCAGTCCTACGAAATCCCAGATATTATCTTCTATTTTCCAGATCTCGCCCTTGGGACCTCTGCCGTAGGAAGGAGGATCCATGATGATGCCGTCGTATTTGTTGCCCCGGCGGATCTCACGCTCTACGAACTTCATGCAGTCGTCCACCAGCCAGCGGATAGGAGCATCGGCAAGCCCGCTGGCAGCAGCGTTCTCCTTCGCCCAGCCGACCATACCCTTGGACGCATCCACATGGGTCACAGCAGCTCCCGCAGCTGCGGCGGATACAGTGGCACCACCGGTGTAAGCGAAGAGGTTCAGAACCTTCACGGGGCGGCCTGCCTCATGGATCAGACCGGAGAACCAGTCCCAGTTCACCGCCTGTTCCGGGAACAGACCGGTATGTTTGAAACTGAAGGGCTTCAGATGGAAGGTCAGAGGATCCGTCTTACCGCAGGCTTCCTTCTGAAAAGGCAGTGTGTAATGGATCGCCCATTCATCCGGCAGATGGAAGAACTCCCATTCTCCGCCGCCCTTGGCACTTCTGTGGTAATGACCGTTCTTCTGCTTCCAGCCCTTATGATCGTGGGGCGTCTTCCAGATGACCTGGGGATCCGGACGGACGAGAATATAATCTCCCCAACGCTCTAACTTTTCTCCGCTGGACGTATCCAGCACTTCGTAATCTTTCCAATTATCTGCAATCCACATATAGAAACCTTTCTGTGTGTATATTTTGTAACTGATTTTTACAGGACATAATAATAGAATATAATACCGGAAAGACTTTTTCAAGGAATACTTGCTATTGAACCGCATTGAGCCATTTAAAGTCCTCTTCGGTCGATTCATGACATATTTGGGTCGATTCATGCAGCCCATGGTTCCGCTGAGAGAAAGTGTGGTACGTTATCTTTAAGATAATGGGTATCACTATGCCCAGCGGAAAGAGGTAAAACGGTATGAAAAAACGAGTATTGAGCATGTTACTGGCATTTATTCTCTGCTTCTCCACACTGCCCATGACGGCATTCGCACAGGAGGCTTTACAGGAAGCGGATGCGGTTACAGAGCAGGAGAAACAGCAGGAAGCAGCCCCTGCGGCAGAGCCGGAAGAACAGCAGGTAGCAGTCCCTGCGGCAGAGCAGAAGGAAGCAGAAGCAGCTGCGGCACCGGGGGAAGAGACTCCGTCCGATAAGAGCACCACTGTGGAAGCTCCCGGCACGGGAGATCCCATTGCGGGCGAAGTCCCAGATACTGTGAAACCCACGGTTGACAGTGTCAGCGATAGTGATGCCGGCACGCAGGACACCGGGGCAGACGATGAGAAGAAGGCAGCAGTGCAGAAGGTACAGGCACTTATCGACGCTCTGCCGGAGACAGTGACGGTGGAAAATGCAGAAAGTGTCGGTGCGCAGCTGGAAGCCATTGACGAGGCTATGGAGTCACTGACCGAGGAACAGATCGCAGAACTGGATATGACACGACTTCATGCCATTTCTGAGGCGATGAATGCACTGATGACGGTAGCGGAAGGTGAGCATACGCACTGCATTTGCGGCAAGGAACATCATGATATTGGCGATCACAAGGCGGATTCGCAGGTGACTTTCATGAAGCTGTGGATGGATAACGGCGAACTGAAAATAGACGAGGATGCAGTGGGTAAAAAGACTAACATTGCCGGATATAGTGGAGAGTGCTATGTGTTACCATCGGGAAACTATTATCTTGACAGTGACCTTACACTTTCCTGTCCCATTTACATAGGACAGGAAAGTAACCCGGATACAGAGGCTAAAGATGTGAACCTCTGCCTGAATGGTAAAAGCATTACGGCAGATGGTGATTTTGATACCATAATTTTGTTTTGCAACAATAGCAATGCGAAGATGGCTCTTTCGCTGACAGATTGTCAAGGCAACGGTAAAATCACACACGCAGATGGTAAGAACGGTTGCGGCGTGTATGTAGATGCTTTTCACAGAGCCACATTCAATATGTATAGAGGTTCTATTACCGGTAATAACGGGCATGCAAGCAGTAGCAACACCTCGACTCCCAACGGTGGTGGGGTGTACATGAACAACACAACTAATATGGAGAATAATGGTGGCATTTTCAATATGTATGACGGCACCATTAGTAATAATAGCGCAACTACTGGCGGTGGTTTGTTTATGTGTAACAACGTCGGAAACATTTTCAATATGTACGGTGGCAGCATTACCGGTAACACAGCAACCAGCAAGGGTGGTGGCGTGTATTCTGACGGCGGTAAAATTACTATGACTGGTGGCAGCATCGATAATAATAATGCTCCTCAGGGAGGCGGCATGTATGCAAGTGGTGGAAGCGCTGCTATGTCTGGCGGCAGTATTACCCGTAACACAGCAACCGGAAAGGGAGGCGGTGTATATGTAAGCGAGGGTGGTTCCCTCAGAATATCCGGTTCGGTACAGATCACCGGGAATACAAAGGAAAGTGCTGCAAACAATGTCGAACTGGCTGCAGGTAAGACGATCACCATCCAATCCGGCTTGGCAGAGGGTGCATCTATTGGTGTGACTACGGCGAAAACACCTGAAACTGGTAACTATTCAAAGGTTGCTTCCAGTGCGGAAGGATATTCCCTGACTGAAGAAGATGCAGAACATTTCTTTTCGGATGTTAATAAGACCACCTATACGATTAAGCTCGCGGACAATAAGCTGATACTTACAAATACTGGAGATGGTACACTTCACTCCCATCCCATCTGCGGTGAAACCTGTACTCATAAGAATGCGGATGGCACTTTTCAGCATAAGGATGTGTATTGGGAAGCAACATCTACTTTGACAAATGATATGCCGGCTGGGTACTATTATCTGACCCAAAATGTTACATTGACACAATCATGGAACCCTGCAGAAGGAATGGTTCTTGACCTTAATGGTTATGACATTATCATGAATGCCAATAACAATGTAATCAACAAAGGCACTTCCGGGATTTTTACACTGACAGATTGTATGGGTGGACGAGGTACATACGGAAAGATTACACATGGAAACAATCATACTGGGGGAGGTATAAAACTTTACACTGAGACTTATAGATACTATACAAATAGTTTTGTAATGTATGGTGGCTCTATTACCGGAAATACCGGATCCTATCCGGGCGTATATTTGAAAAATAATAGTGATAATCGCCAAAGGACATTTACTATGTACGGTGGTGAAATCACCAACAATAAAATACAAGCACCAGCACCAGTAGCAGTTATAAAGGTGGTGGTGTGTATGTTGCAGCTGGTACTACTTTCACTATGACAGGTGGTAAAATTACCGGAAATCAAACAGACACCGACGGAGGCGGCGTATATGTAGACAAGCAATCGAATAAGCAAGGGAATTTTATTGTCAGCGGTGATGCACAGATTACGGGGAACCATAAGGGGGATGGTTCTGTAGACAATGTTTACCTGCAATCGGTTACTAATGGAACACAAAAACAGGCATATATCCAGGTCAATGGAGCATTGTCTAACAATGCATCCATCGGCGTGAACGCCGGAACAATTGATGAGGGCAGCTATAAGATTGTCGCAAAAGGCTCACAGTACACGCTGACGAATGATGACCGGCAACATTTTACAAGTGATGTCGCTGGTTATACACCGAAATTAGTGAACAACAGTATTGCGTTTACAAACGGTACGCCGCATGAGCATCCCATCTGCGGCAAAACGGACTGCAACGACGGTCACAGCAATGCACTGTGGATCCCTTTGACTTATGATGCTACTGCGAAGACATTGAAATATGGTGCAACCGAAACAACACGGGCACAGAGAACAAATCCAACTGAGCATTATGTATATACACTCCCGGCGGGCAATTATTATTTGGCGGAGGATATTACGCTCGAGGGTTCCATTAGTATTAGTGGCGACGTGAATATCTGCCTGGATGGACATACAATTTCCACAAACAAGTATTGCTATGGAGTCTTTCATTTTGCTGATTACAAGCTGACAGTTTGTGATTGCAAGAATACAGGAAAAATTTCAGTTATTAAAGCCGAAGAAGGGCAAGCAGAAGTTGTACAGATTAGCAGTTCAACAGCATCGTTTGAACTGTATGGAGGTACCATCAGTGGAGGCTGGACCGGAGTGAAAACAAGTGGTCCAGTTAGATTGTACGGAGGAACTATTAAGGGTAATAGACAGGGTGTATATTTATATCAAACAACATTAACAATCGGCGGTGATGCTAAGGTTACCGGTAATACTGAAGAAAATGTATTGCTGCAAGATGCTCAAACCATTATTATCGATAATAGTCTGACAGAGGCTGCCCAAATCGGCATCACTACGTCTACACCCACAGAGGATCAGAGTGTTTTGTTCGCTACCGGCGCGACTAAAACTGACTTGGATTATTCCAAGATTTTCATTCCGGATGTGAAGAATAAGAACTATATTGTTTCCAAGGATGAGGATGGCAAGCTGTACCTGGGAATTCATCAGCACAACTGGCAAGCCACTGCAAAAGACGATACGATTACGTTCACATGTAATGCGACCGGTTGTAATTTAGGAAGTGATTTTGTTACAACCTATACGGTTACTGCACCGACGGATTTGACCTACAGTGGCAGCGAGAAAGTCGCTACGGTAACAAAGGATTATAAGTATTCTGATGGTTTGGGCTTGCCCCCTATACCAGCTATTACCTATCAGAAATTAAAAGAAACAGGATATGTTGGCATTGAAGGAGCACCTAAGGATGCCGGTACATATCGGGCGACTCTTGAAATTACAAAATCTGATAATACAACTGCCACTGCAACATTGGATTATGCTATCACCAAGGTTCCACTGACTGTGACAGCGAATGATAATGAAATTACTTATGGTGACAGCCCCAACAATAAGAGTGTGTCCTACAGTGGTTTTGTAAATAATGAAAAAGCAGATGTTCTCCAGGGAACATTAAATTACACATACAACTATAAACAGTATGATAATGTCGGTGACAACTATACGATCACTCCCAGTGGACAGACCTCTGATAACTATGCAATTACCTATGTTCCGGGTCAACTGAAGGTCACACCACTTACAGCAGAATTAAAATGGGAAAATACGGAAAATCGTACTTATGGTGACAACAAAGGAAATGTTACTGCCAAAGTCATCAATCTGGTGAACAACGATGTGATCGACGTGACAGTCTCCGGTGGCGATACGCTGACAGCAGGAACGCATACTGCGACAGCTACGGGATTGACCGGAGATAAGGCAGGCAACTATAAGCTGCCTGTAAATGTAACCAGGGAATATGAGATAGGTTTCATGGCGCAGAAGCTGACTTTTGCAACCTCCGGCGATGTAACGAAGACCTACGGAGATGATACTTTTGCCAATGCTGCAACGAATGATCGTGCGGACGGCAGTAAAGTTACCTATTCCAGTAGTGACCCTTTCGTTGCGGAAGTGGATGCTGACGGTAAAGTGACCATTAAGGGTGCCGGTACTGCCATTATCACAGCATCTGCTCAGAAAGTAGAGGGCAAGTATTCTGTTGGTAATGCAGAGTACACGCTGATAGTGAACCGGAAGGAACTGACTGCTGAGGATTTAGAATTCACCACAGATGCTCTGATTACTAAAAAATATGACGGTACTATTGACTGCACAACAGCGACAGTGAAGATGAAAGACAGCGCAATAGTAAATGCAGATGATATGGTACCTACAGTTACAGGTACTTATGCCTACAACAGTGCAAACGTAAATGATGCTAAAACAGTCACCTTCACATCAAAGGAGACAATCACTCGAAACTATATTCTCCCTGCGGGTCTTACTGTGAAGCATGCAGCAAGTATTAGCAAGGCGGATCAGGCTCCGATAACAATAACTTCCACCTCTGCAACCTATGGCACTGATCTGACATTGACTGTTGATGGTGGCAGTGGCAATGGTGCACTGACTTACACGGTAGGAAATGGTACCGGTGCAGCTACGATCAGCGGTAGCACACTGCGTCCTGTCAGAGCAGGTCAGGTTACAGTTACTGTAAAAAAATCCGGCGGTGACAACTATAATGATGTCACCAGCCTTGCAAAGGTAATTACCATTAATAAAGCAATTTACAGTAGCCCGGTCAGCAAGACGGTAAATATAATAAAGAACCGTGTCGGTGAGCAGACCGGTACTTTGACGGTAGCAGACTTTTTCCCGGAGGGACAGGTACCGGCGAGTGCTCAGATTATTGTTACTGCAACTCCTCCCAGTGGAATTGTGACCGTTACGACATATTGGGATACATACAAGGGATATATACTTACCTATATCGCTCAGGACAACATTACCTCCACGAGCGACCAGACCTGCGCAGTAACCATCTCTTCCGCAAACTACGAGGATATTGAGGCAACTCTGATCTTCCATCCTACGGACAAGACGACAGTTACGATCGAAGGTCTGACCTATACGGACAAGACCTATGATGGTAGTGCGATTCAGCCGACCGGTACATTGCTGGTTACCGGTGGCAACGTTCCTGCAAACGAACTGGAAGTGCTGTATGAGGGTACAAGTGCGAATGGTACGAACTATAGCAGCAGCTCAGCGCCTAAGGATGCAGGTACTTACAAGGTGACATATAAAGTGGCTGACAGCAACGAGAATTATACCGGCAGCGTAGAATACACCTTTACCATTTCTCCGAAGAATGTTACTGCGGGCATGATCGACACTATTGCTGCACAGGAATACACCGGCAGCGCCATTACGCCGGAACTTGTCGTAAAGGACGGCGGGGTTGCACTGATCTCCGGCACGGACGTCGACTCAAAGTACGACAACAATACAAATGCCGGTGAGAATACAGCGACTGTGACTATCAACGGAAAAGGAAACTATAAGGGAACCGCAAGCAGGACATTCACGATCGGTCCTAAGGACATTAAAGGGGCAGTCATTACATTACAGGCAGACAGTCTGGGATATACCGGTCTGATGCAGGAGGTGCAGATTACATCCGTAACTCTTAACCAGGTGCCATTAACTACTAATGATTATTACATTGTAAATAACAGTAACGAACAGATCAGTGCGGATGCTTCCATCACTCTGACCATCGCTGGCAAGGGCAATTATACCGGAACAGCGACCACGACCTGGAAGATTACCAGGGCGACTCCTGCATGGGATAACTTTGACGTGACTCCAGATCTTTCCCAGAAGCAGACCTACGATGGCAAACCGAAAGAGGTGACTGCGAAGACTAAGAACGGTGTGATCGACATGGGTGATGTAACGGTATACTACGAGGGTATCTCCGGTACTACCTATTCCAGAAGGGAAACAGCACCTACCAGCGCCGGAACCTATAAGGTGATCCTGTCCGTGGCGGAAGGCAAGAACTACACCGCAGCAGAGATCGAGGCAGGTACACTGACCATTGAGAAGGCGGATCTTACAGTAGAAGACGTTACAGAATTCTTCGAGTACACGAAGAAGGGCGAACAGACCATCAACTTAGCGGAGCTTGTACCGGGAGCAAGAAGTTATACACCTGATGCATTTACCAATGACAACGGAATTGTGTCCGGAGATATTACTATAGATGCGACCGGCCTTATGAAGTTTGCGTTGTCTGAACTGACGAAACACAATATTGACAAAAAGGTGACCGTGCCCGTGACAATTACATCGGAGAACTATAAAGATGTTAGAGTTAATGTGATCATTTACATCTCTCCGGAATACCGGATCATCGATGGCGCAAACAGTTCCTGGACACAGAATACGGACGGTACTGTCGTGATCCGCGGAAACGGTGAATTTTCCAGGTTCCATGCTGTAAAGGTAGATGGAAAAGTGATCGATCCTGCTAATTACGCAGCAAAAGAAGGCTCTACCATCATCACCCTGAAGGCAGAATACCTTAAGACATTAGCTACAGGCAGCCATACCTTTGCTATCGTCTGGAACAATGGTATCGCCGGTACTAACTTTACGGTTGCAGCGAATACCTCCGGCAATAACAGTGGTAATAACAGTAACAATAATGACAGCGATAACAGCGGCAACAATGACAGCGGTAATACGGCAGGGGGG
>ERZ860264.547-NODE-547-length-33049-cov-3.944657_pt1 | contig 33049 bp, 29 predicted proteins | sample MGYA00509980_ERZ860264 | MGnify/ENA primary metagenome ERZ860264 (study PRJEB30046, sample SAMN00715212) | human gut metagenome | study: EMG produced TPA metagenomics assembly of the A metagenome-wide association study of gut microbiota in type 2... | reverse complement strand
CAAGACATAATGGCACGGTGAGCGGGTGAATCAACCGATATACCCCTCCTGATCGTATGCCTTTCGTTCATGATGTATAAGGTCTATCAGCCGCTGCAATTCGACCACATCCGACTTTATATCCTTAAACCGGCAAAACTGCTCATCGTATCTCTTTCGTGAACCGTACTTCAGTCGCGATGCTATATCGTCCGGTATCAGATACGAAGTACGTTCTTCACCCAAGTAATGCTGAAACTCGGAAAGAAAGATGCTTATTCCCGCCAAATCAAAATCTCCGAAATGCAGATAATGATTAGGAACAGTAAGCAGCCATTTTCTGAGATCCGCGGATTGCGGATATCGGGACACAAAGAGCACTTTCGTTGAATATCCGTGCGTACGGAGATAGTCTTCAAGAAAATCTCTTTGCCAGCGAATCAATCTGAAGTTTTCCATATTCTCCACACCGATGACAGTAACGTCTTCAGGAATGGTGAATCTCCCCCACTCTGTCACGAAAAGGAAACAACCGTCCTGCGGATTAACCGTAAAAGGCTCGCCACACAACAAACACCCGACAGGTTCGTAACTGTTTACAGGGAAACCCGGACAGGAACGCACCGTGACAAGTTTGGAGTTTCCCGTCTCTTTTGCCATAGAAGCGCGTGTATCGGAAGCATCCGCTTCAAGAATACGATAACTCTCGTCCCTGTCTATAAGAAATCTTTTCAATGCCTCAACGTTACGGGCACGGTATGACTTTCTTGAACCACGGATTACGACAGACAACAGTCCCTCGGCCATCAGTTCGTCAAGCAGCCGGCCGGCCAGCTTAGAACCGGCAACCTGTTCACCCGCCACCAACGCTCTTATAGATGCACTTATTGCCATGATATGCTTTTATTTTGTCCGTTTCAGCAGTTTCTCAATCCTTGTCTTCACTCCGTGCTTGCTCAACATATATGTATAGCGGTAATCATAAGGGTTGTATGAAGTCGGCGAACTGTTAATGAGATAGATATTGCGCGAATTGGCAAACTGCAGAATACCCTTGATGTTGTTGGGATGCAGGCGCCCTATCTCATCCATCATGCAGTGTACGATGAAGTCGCCACTCTTTCGGGCAGCCTTTTTCTTGAATACGTTGATGAGCATGATATTCACCATTGCCTTCACAAGAATATCAGTACCGTCAGAGCCAACGTTATTGATACGCTCCACCCAGTTGGTATCGTTGTCGTTTTCCTTTACGCGGAACTGCAGGCGGAAAGCATCACCCAATGATATTGTCTGGCGGTTGGGCTCGTTCTGCAGTTGATGCGACAGACTCTTGAGATAGTCAACCACCTTGCGGTTCACTTCATCCCGGTTGTCACCCGAGAAAAGGTTGAGTTCACCTATCGACAGGGCGTTCTCTTCTGTATAGTCATGAATGGACATAAGCAACTGCATGAGCTTGTCCGACGATTCATTCGCCCGAAGTTCAATGCTCTTGATTACCCCTGCAAAATTCTTTTCCACAAAATCACGGTTAATGTCAATGATGACACCATCCACATCCGAGCGGCGTTTCATCAGCGCCCCAATCTCGGTAGCGATACGTCCCAGAATGTCTTTGTAATGCTCGCTTGTGCGTCTGCGGAACTCCTCTATCTTATTATTGTCCATAAAGTCCTGCAGGTCAACGGCTATCTGCAGATAGTCATTGTCCGTCACAGGCATGGTGTTGAAATGGAACGCATTTTGAGGTTTGAAATTGCGGTTGAAGTTTACCACCGTATTCTTCAGTCGGTCTATCGACTCCCTTTTCTGATTCACCGTCCCCCGGAGTTGGCCCAACAGATGCTGGCAGTCTTGGTCTGTCGCCTTCATCTTGTCATCGGCCAGGAATGTTTCAGGCACCAAATGCTCGTTATCCACCATCTGACGATAACTCTCCAGTCCCTCCCGCCTATGGGTCAGGTCCTTCAGAACGGTCTTCTGACGCGTCTCCAGTTCAGTGAGTTTGTTCCCGATGCGTGTCCGCTTGTCTTCATAACGCTGACGCATCATCGCAAGTTTTTGCTCAATGTCCTTAATGTCCTTTCTCGTCTCAGGCTCTTTTGCAAAGAGGTTTTGCTCTGCATCGCGGTATCTTATCACCGTCGGGCGCTCTTCATCAATCTGCCGCAACAGCTTTTTGAGACTTTCCAATGCCTTGCGGTATTGTTCCAGTAGATTCACATCAACCCCCTTGCCTGCAAGCTCGGCTTTCTGCTGCTCGTCGAGCTGGGCCTGTTGGGCCGCGAACTCCTGATTGCGTACAGTTGCTTCCGAGCACAGCGAGTCCTTGAACTTGCGCAGTTCACCATCGAGTGCATTTGAAGACTTGTTGAAGGATGTATCAAGCTCTTTCAAATCTTTTTTGTTCTTCGCCTCGTGCCTCTCGCGGGCATCTTTTTCTTCCTGCACTTTCAGCAGTGCTCCGTTGAACACTTGTTCGCGCCTCTCCCTTTCGCCGGCAATGAGTTCCTGCTCTTCCATCTCCAGCTTGTGTTGCCGGTTTTGCAGTTCCTGCCGCTTGACGGGAAACTGTTCTTCCTCAACCTTCAGCAATGTAGCTTTCTGGCGAAGGGGACTAATCCGGCCGGCGTATTTCTTTCCGAGTTTTGATATATCTTCCTGAAGGGTGACGGGCAGTTGTGTGAGCTGCCTGTTAATCTGCTGTACTTGTTCTTCCAGACTCTTTTTCTCAGCCCTATACTCATCAGGTGTGCGATGAACCGGGTCAATGCCATCAAGGTTTAACTCTACACCGAACAGACAGTCTGTCACGACGGTCAGTCGCGGCTCAAGCCCTTGTGCATACAGAATACGTTCCTCGTCAACCACCTTGCCAATCGTATTCTCCCAACCCTCAACATTCTCGTTCAACCATTGATACAGCGAACCGTCGAGATGCGACAACAAACCGTCAATCCTTGCAATCTGCTCACGGCATCGGGAGCGGTCGGCCTCCATGCGTTCGCGTTCCCGCAGAGACGCCTGCTTCAGCTCCGCTTCCTTCATCTCATACTCATTTGTTATTTGGGCGAGCTGACTTTTCACCGCCGTCTGTTGTGCGGCATTATCCTTCCCGGCCCAGTCCAACTGCCGAAGCTGTTCAGCTATCTGCCCTATTTCGTTTGCTTTCGGATGCCACGACCTAAGTTCCTTCAGAGCCTGGTCCGCCCGGTGCTGCTCTGCGGTCAACAGTTGCAGACGCTCATCAGACTCATGCCTCCAACTGTTGAAACTCTCCATCAGCTTGTTTCTGCTTTTCGTACGTTCTGTATCCAAGCGTTTGCGCTCTGTCTGCAGCGCATCCTGCTTCCGGTAGTAGGCCTCTTTCTGTGCATTCTCGAAAGCCCGACGGGCATTTTCCAGTCTTTCTCTGGCTATATTGTACTTTTCCTCTATCGATGCGTTGGTTTTCAACAGGTCATCCAGCAACGTCTGCCTGCCGGCCGCTTCCTGCCTGATTGCTTCTTCACGGGCGGCAAGCGTGAGTTTCCCACCGATGTCCACCGCCTCAAAATCCTTTCTGGCCTGTGCTATCTCCTTCAGCTTGACCTTCTTGCCACCAAGCTCCTGATTGAGCGAATCCTTTTCCTTGTCATATTCCCCAGTAAGTTCCTTCTCGCGGTCATGTTCCTTGTTTATGTTTGTTCTCACCTCGTCGGCTTCCGCCTCCAACAGAGGAATCTTCCGCTCGCTCTCCGCCACCGCATGATTCAGCATACGCCATACATCAAGCAGTTGCCGGTCGAGCGCCACTATCCGCCGTCCCTGTTCGGCTATCTTCAATGCCTGCTGACGTACGGGGTAATTACCGTCACGTGTCTGACGGAACCAGCAGTCAATTTCATCATACTCCCGCTCGAAATCTGTAACAAGCCGTCTGTATGTCTGCAGGTCAACCGGCAAGTCTTCATCCGCCATTGACTGTATGATGGTGTTCTTCACAAAGTCCGCATCCAGCTTTGTATTCAGGAAAACGTTCTGAATACTTCGCGGAATATTCTGATAATGCTGACTCTGCACCAATGCGTAGCGTGTGTATTTATGGTCGCGGGTGTTGCCGAAGATAATGTCCTTGAACATCACGCCGGAGTCTATCCGCGCCGAAACGGCCACATTTTTGTCTATGCGCTCACGTATCTTCACCCAGTCGCTCAACACCTGCCTGTCATCGCCTATGCACCATTCGCGCCGGTATGGTGCATCGATGAACCGCCACGAGGCACGGCCCTGATACCGGCTGACAAGTATCGTGTATGCGCCGTTGTCACGCATAACCTCATAAAGTATATACGAGTTTGACTGACGGAAATAGAACTCGTCAAACGATTTCTGTCCCTGCTGAATACCCAGGCGGTGCTTGTCGGCATTGTAGAAAAACAGCAATGCTCTCAGCACCGTGCTCTTGCCCACTCCCTGTGTTCCCGTAAGATGCACATTGCCATCCACCGAAATCTCAGCGTATGGAATATTGGCACTGTTGATAAAGACAATCTTATTCAGGTACTTCATCTTCGTTGACTATTTGAATTATTCCAACCAACTCCTCGGCGTATCGGAAGGCCGAAGTTATCTTAAAGGTCTCGTCCTGTTCGCTGATACACTCGGCAAAGCCCATGGCCTGCATCTCCTGAAGCAGTTTGTTCACAATGTCAAGATTAGACCCCATACCGTATTTCTTAAACAGATGGCCGGCCTTCTCCTTCAGTTCTATATCCAGGCTGATTTGCTCTATCAGATGACTCTTGCGAAACTGATATCCGGCCGTAAACGACTGATTGTAGCTTTTCAGGAAGTCCAGATAGTCAAGCCATTTTGAGAAGCTCTCCAGTTTCTGCTCGATGGTCTGCCTGCTCTCGCCCGTCCGCGAGAAATAGAAGTAGCCGTCGCCCGATTCCAGCTGCAGCCCTATTTCCTTGAAATAGTCGGTGTAGTCCTCCACATTCTCCTCTATGTCTTCGTACAAGTGCCGGACAGTAGTGTCCGCGCTGTCAACCGAAAGAAACTCTCCCCGGCTTAACCGCTCATATATTCTCTGAGTATTATTTCGCATAGATTATAGGATATTCAATGTCTTGATAAGTTGCATATTTATTTGTTATCCTACATTCGTCAGGATGTAAGATAACCAGTTGGCAGAAGAGGGCTGCATGGTCTTCAATACTGCGTTTCTGCTTATAGTCATAGCCAAGAATGAACTCAAACAGATTGTAGCCCGACGCCAGGAACGCGCGCCACACTTCCGCCGAATCCACTTCTTTCATCTGCCTGACGTGCTCTTGCAAATCATCGTCTGTCAGCGGTTCGGCTTCTGTCCGTGTCGTTTTCTGCATGCCATTGCGTTCGGCTATCCGCCTGAGCAGCTTTACTATCTGGTCGTTTTCCCTCAGCATTTCCAGAGACAGGCGAATCTTGCTGTATTGCCGCGATTCCATCCAGAGAGGATTTCTCTCTTCCAACACCTGCACCAGATTGGTTTCTGTCTTGACAAGCAACTGGTCTTGCAGGTATTTCAGCTTGCGTATCTTCTTGTAAAGTTGGTTCTGCCGGTCTATCTGATTGATGTAGATGATGATTTGCCTGTCTATTTCCATCAGCGCATGATAAGCCTCTACAAAGTCATGCCTCACGTCGCTGCAGGTCTTGGCCATGTGCGGGTCGCCGGCCATGATGAAAAAGGCGTGCTCATTGTCCATCAACTTTTCACACTCGCGTATCATCGAACGGATGCTATGACTCTTGTCATCCAGATTCTGCAGCTTCTTCTTTTTTATTATGTAGTTTGGCTCCTGCTTGTAGGCGTTGTCCATATTACGTTTCAAGTCCACCACATTCTTCAATGTCCTGAATCCGGTCTTCTTCAAGAGCTGCCGCACACTGTCCTGATATCCTGCCTTACGGTTGGCGTTGGTCTCCTGCAGGAAATATCCGATATACTCTTTCAGGGTATTGATACATTCCTGCACGCTCAGCACACTTATCTCCTCGTTGACATTCAGCACCTCCTCGAAGAAGTTAAGGTAGTCGCTCTCTATCTCGACTGTATTGCCGGTCTCCACCAACACGCCATAGTCCACCAGTTTACTCAGCCGGCCTTCATTTCCTCCCACAAGCTCCAAAGCAAGCCCGAGCGGAAACTTCATGAGTTTCCGTTTCTCAAACATCTCACTCAGCAGTGCCTGCTCGCGTGACAGTGTTTTGGTAAGTTCTTCGATGCTTCTAAAATGCGTCAGGATATCCATACATTCCAAACTCTGAAATAGGCATTACATAGCGTAATGCCCGCCTTTACGGTTTATACGCTTTGTCATGAGTAGCGATTGTCTTATTATTCAAATGCAATATTAATGGTTTTTCTTCAATTAACAATGCTTATTGCATAAAAATATACCGTAATTCTTTGAATTTGTAAGGCATTGCAGGGAGTCCGGCATCTTCATCCCCCTATCCTTCTTTCTGTCATCTCCTATTTAAGGGACACGTTGCCGGAAGCTTATTTGTCCTGATAATTCTCAAAATTTAACATTTCTTTTTTCTCGAAATAGAACGGCGGAAATGCCATTTTTGCCTTATCGGCACACCGTTTTGGTGCCCCAGACCTGCCTTTAGGCCCTCCTTACACTCCGTTTACGGCGTACTTGCGTTGCAACTACGGCCTAACCGTGATGCAAGTACGGCCTAAACGGAGTGAAAGGAGGGCCTCTCTGCTATCTCAACAAATTAACATACGTGTAACCCTCTGACTGTCAACGCTCCCCATTTTTGCGAAAAATCGCGTATTTCGCAGCGTAATGCGGAAATCGTGGTCAGGGTGCCGCTTAACACACGTTAAAGTAAAGTTGTTTCGCATTATCCATGTCACCACTACTCAATGTTGCGGACAAGCTGAAGGACATCCGCAGTATCGGTATCTAAATCAGACTCATCCGACAATTCCGAGTGATAGATTTATGCTCAATAGCACAGTCATACAATGGTAGGGACAGAACTTGTTTTTGCCCGCCACACAAAAAAACAACCGACTTCCATATTATATGCGATCAAAGACAAGACTATGACCCTACCATTGATACGATATCGGGGTGTAACATATTCCCTATCCATCACTCCAAATGTCGGATGAACCGAAAATAAGGAGATGGGAGCATACCAATACTGCAAAATAAGGTTTCACAGCCAATGCGTTGAGAAAGCTTCAAGATGCCTATGAGTACGATTGTTATGACGGACCTTGCTATGCTTATTATACACTGAGAACGGAAGCACAGGATTCCAATCCGAAAACAGACGATATATCACAGATTTGTGACATAGAGACAGCGGAAGACGGTTGGTATATAGTGTCGTATTTAGATATGGGATGGTCTGGCAAGACACGGGTCAAAATCGTGGATGGAAAGATTGATGACTATGAACGGATAAGCAGTGACTTGCCGCAGTAAAGGCTGCACACAGGAACATGGATATAAAGCACTACATGATGGTCGATTTGGAGTATGTTTAAGAGTATATGTCCGAGAATCTTGTAATAGAAATTGAGTTCCATGCGGTAGTTCTGACTTCTTTTCATCCGTTCGCTTATAATAAAGTTATCCCACAATGCACCCCGCTCAGCCTCCGTACGTTCGTTGTAAGGACGGAAGTCGCGCAACACGGCATTGAAGAATTTACTGGAAATTTCTTCAGCGGCATTGAAAAGTTTTCCACTTTCCTTGTATTTCTTATCTAATTTAATACGCTCAAATCTTGGAAAAGTGTAAAAAATGCCCCTGTTTTATATTGGAAAAATGTAAAAATCAGAGGTAAAATCCATTGGAAAAATGTAATTTCCTATATCTTTTCTTATTTATTTAAAGCAAAAGTTGTAATTTTGTAACCAAAAGCATAATGTTATGATTCGACGCAAAGCTGACAAACTTATTAGTGATTTTCTGCTTAACGACAGGCGTGCACTGTTGGTGATAGGAGCACGACAGGTAGGCAAGACATTCTCTATACGGAAAGTAGGCCGGGAATGTTTTAATAATGTTGTGGAGGTGAACTTTATAGAACATCCTGACGCTGCAGACCTATTCAGTAATGCAACAAGTGCAAAAGAACTGCTGCTCCGTTTGTCAGCTTTCACTCACAAGCCATTAGTGCCAGGCAAGACATTGGTGTTTTTCGATGAGGTTCAGGTGTGTAAGGATATCATAACCGCCATCAAGTTTCTTGTGGATGAAGGCAGTTACAAGTATGTGATGAGCGGTTCTCTGTTGGGTGTGGAGCTGGACAATCTGCGTAGTGTCCCCGTTGGCTATATGGACGAGATAGAGATGTGTCCTGTTGACCTTCAGGAATTCTTTGAGGCAATAGGAATAGGAAATGATGTGATAAAGCATTTACGCAAATGTTTTGAGGAGAAAAGTCCAGTTGATGATTTTATTCACCAGCGGATGCTCGAAGCCGTCAGACTCTATCTCATTGTAGGTGGCATGCCTGCCGCCGTGCAGAAATATTTGGACACAAATAATCTCAGGAGAGTGTTTGAAGAACAGCGTGGTATTATCCGTACTTACAAGAGAGATATCACACAATATGCCCTCAATCGAAAATTGCAAATAGAAGAAATTTATGACCTTGTGCCGTCAGAACTGAATGCCAAGAACAAGCGTTTTATCTTGAAAAATCTGAATGAGAAAGCCCGGTTTAGCAAATACGAGGACGGTTTTCTTTGGTTGAAAGATGCAGGGGTTGCTATTCCGACATTCAATGTTGAGGAACCACGTATTCCGCTGTTGTTGAGCAAACAGCGCAACCTGTTCAAACTGTTCTCAAATGATGTAGGGCTTCTTGCTGCCATGTATGGAGGAAACATTCAAACACAGTTGTTAGGCAAAGACGCCAATATCAACTTCGGTTCCGTTTACGAGAATCTCGTGGCGCAAGAGCTGTATGCACATGGCTTTGCCATGGGACATTCCCTCTATTATTTCAACAACAAAAAGCAAGGAGAACTGGATTTCGTGATAGAATATGACAATCATGTTCTGCCAATAGAAGTAAAGTCAGGCAAAGATTACGACCGCCACAACGCCCTGTCGAATGTTATGGGCAACCAAGAATATGGCATTCCGTTTGCATACGTGTTCTGCCAGGAAAATGTTCACATCAAAGGCAACATCACATATCTGCCAATTTATCTGATAACATTCTTGGAGCAAATACAGGCTGACGAGAATATATTCCGCTTTGATTTGCGGGGACTGAACACTTAAACTGTTTTCTAAATATGCCACCCACAAACATCCTCAACATAACCAACCACGCCGACTTCCGCGAATGGCTGGCCATGAACAGCGCTACGGAGAAGGAGTGCTGGATAGAGGCAAGGCGGGGCAAGACGCCACCGGCGGCAGAGGATCTTCCGCTGAGAGGCGACACCATTGTGGGCAACGACGTGTGGATTGGGCAGGACGCGACCATACTGCCGGGTGTACATATCGGTGACGGCTCCATCATCGGCACGCGTGCCGTCGTGACAAAAGACGTCGCACCGTATTCTATCGTAGGCGGAGTTCCGGCGCGCGAAATCCGCAAGTGCTTTGCGCCCGAGGTTGTGGAGCGGCTGAGGGAGCTAAAATGGTGGGACTGGCCGGAGGAGAAGATACGCAAGGTAATCCCTGCAATACAGGCGGGGGATGTGGAGACGTTGGAAAAATTTAATTCTATAGTAATATGAGAAATCGCAGAATAATCATGATGTGGCTTGCAGCTACGGTAGCGGTGATGTTTGCCTTGCCGTTTTGCGTGGCACGGTTTGCCCCAGCCGATGCCGGAATGGCATTGTGCATGATGCTGTTCTTCATTGTCAATCCGGTTTATTCCGCCATACTTGGATTCCGCTGCGGCAGGGATGTCCGTCAGATGTGGAGTTTGCCCTTGATTTCATCTATAGCATTTCTTGCCGGAACATTGCTGTTCTTCGACATCAGGGAGGTGTGGTTTATCATATACGCCGCAACTTATCTGGCTATAGGATGGGTGGCTATGGGGATAAACAGATATCTGAAAAGCAAACGTTAATAAATAAGACCATTGGAACATGGATATAAAGCACTACATGATAGTTGATTTGGAGAAGCGGGGCGACAAACGAATGTTTCTGACAGAGCAGGTCGCTACCATAGCTATGAACAATAACGGCTTTTGGAAAGTACGCTTTTTGTCATCTCCCCGTGTGTTCAACTATAATCATTCTCGGCTGCTTTATCTTAGTAATCCGGAAGCCATAGATATTGAAGAAAAAGGATTGTATATTAAAAACAAGCATGTTACGGATGTTAATGAAGTCTTACGTTTTACAAACGGGCAATATACATTCTACCATGTAACCTATAACAACGGATATTATGAAAATTTTGACAGTTCTGATGTTTATGTCACCCGCACTCCTATTGACAAGAACGACGGCTCCGTTTGGGATTATTTGTGCAAACTGGCCGCTGAAACAGGTTTGATGGTAGAAGACAAGGAGAATATCCTTTCCATGCAATATGGTTTGGTGGACAGGAAGCGTGACAATGTTCCATTGGCACAATATCTTGGAGACAATACAAAATTAGGGAAATACCGTAAACCGAACCTGATATATTATCCTTTTGGGTGCAATGCAAGTCAAAAGGCGGCGGTGCAAGCTGCATTGACAAATCAAGTAAGCGTTATCCAGGGACCGCCGGGAACAGGAAAGACGCAGACAATACTTAATATTATTGCCAACTTGCTGATGGTTGGTAAGACTGTGTTGGTGGTTTCCAATAATAACTCTGCTGTAGAGAATGTCTCTGAGAAACTTGCAGGCGAAGGGCTCGGCTTCATTGTGGCAAAACTTGGTAGTGGCAAAAACAAGGAAGCGTTTATCGCCAATCAGCCTGAACTTCCTGATATGAGTGATTGGGTTACGGATGAGGCTGCAGTGGAAAATAAAGTGTCAGATGCACTCAATATAGTAACCACAGGCTTTGACTGCCAAATTCGTCAGGCACAACTGAAAGCGGAACTTGATGCTTTGTCGAAGGAATTGAAATATAACGATATGCTTCAACAGGTTACTTCTGATTGCGAATGGTTAAGATACAAAAGTTCATCTAAACTCATCAGCCTGCTCAATTTCTATCGGACAATGGCCGAAAATGGGCAGAAGGTTGGATTGTGGTTCAGACTGAAATGGTCGTTTTTATTGGGAATAAAAATGTTCTCATTCCTCAGAGCCGCTTCATCCGTAGTCATTGCAAGTTTGGAGTCATCTTATTATTATTCACGGAGAATGGAAATAGAAAAAGACTTGGAGACAACGGCTGCCACTCTCCAGTCAATAAACATCGAACAGAATGTCAAGGAGTTGCGTTCTTCTTCACTTCTTTCATTAAAGAATAAAATAGCAAAGCGATACAACGGCAATAAAAGAAAGAAATTTACAATCAAGGATATAAAGCCAAGAACAGAGGATTTCCTGAAAGAATATCCGGTAGTGCTCAGTACCACGTATTCTGCCAAAAGCTGCATCAGCAAAGACATGGTTTTCGACTATGTAATTATGGACGAGGCTTCGCAAGTGGACATAAAGACAGGTGCATTGGCTCTGTCGTGTGCCATGAATGTTGTAATTGTAGGTGACGACAAGCAACTTCCCAATGTCATTGGACGCGAAGAGGCTATTGCGCTTAAAGCCATCCAGGAGACCTATAATGTTGATGACAGGTACAACGCTGTTTCCCGCAGTTTTCTGCAGTCCTGTTTAGAGGTCTTTAAAGATGCACCTGTAACCCTGCTTAGGGAACACTATCGGTGTCATCCTAAAATTATCGGCTTCTGCAACAAACGTTTTTATGATGGCGAGTTGGTAACAATGACCGCCGACAATGGAGAGAAGAATGTGTTGCAGGTTAAAACCACAGGTAAGGGAAACCACGCCCGAGGACATTTCAATCAACGGGAAATCGATGTAATAGTGCAAGAAGTGATGCCTCAATTTGCCGACATGGGCAGTGTAGGAATCATAACCCCTTACCGCGCACAGTCAGAAGAGATAAACAAGATTTTTGGACAGGATATAGCGAGCACGGTACACAAGTATCAGGGACGCGAATGTGACACGATTATCATGAGTACCGTTGACAATATGCCGACAGATTTTTTTGATGATGCCAACCTGCTGAATGTGGCAATTTCACGAGCAAAGACCCACTTGTATATTGTAACAAATGGCAATGAAATGCCACAGGACACAAACCTGGCGCAACTCATAGCTTATATAAAATACAACAATTTCGATGTCAGCGAAAGCAAACTTCATTCAGTATTTGACTTGCTTTATAAACAATACACAAAAGAACGGCTGGCATACAAAGCCATCCACCCTGATGTTTCTGAGTATATATCCGAAAATCTTGTATATGAAGTGCTGGTAGAAGCGATTGAGAAAGCTGATTTGGCAAATTGGGAAGTGCTGTGCCATTATCCTTTGTCCAGGCTCATTGGCGACTGGAGTCTGTTGGATGAAAAAGAAAAAGCATTTGCCGGCAATCCGCTTTCTCACGTGGACTTCTTAATATACGACTCGTTAACCAAACAGCCGCGTAAAGCGATAGAGGTGGATGGTTGGCATTTTCACAGAGATAACGTAACCCAACAGTCGCGTGACACCATAAAGGATAAGATTCTATCAAAATTTGATTTGACTCCACACAGGCTTTCCACAACAAGCATCGTGAATGTTGAGACCATGATACAAGTGATTACGTCTGCCCGCAATAGTGGCAACGATATAAAAATAGATCCATAAAACAAAGGCAACAGAACTCATTAACAAAATAAAGACACAACCATAAATCATGAACAAGGTTCAATATATTGACATGCATAGTGACGCGTTGGATAAGCAGATGGCTTTTTCCATTTACTTGCCCGACGGATACGACGGAGAACGGATATTTCCGGTTCTCTATTTTCTGCACGGAAGAAGCGGAAATGAAAGCATAATTGACGAGCTTGATATTAAATATGTTGCAGACGAACTTATAGCTTCTGGGCAGATAAGTCCGATGATGATTGTTTGTCCAAGAATGGATAACAGCAGGGGATTGAATACGACCGTTACTCCGCATCAGGCGGTTGTGGATGGGATGAAGATAGATACAGGCCGATACGAAGACTATTTCATACAGGAGGTTGTCCCGTACATAGATTGTCATTTTAAAACTATCCCCAATGGAGATCATAGATTTATAGGTGGCGCATCGGGAGGTGGTTTTGCTGCCGTACATTACGGATTGCAATATCCCGGATTGTTTTCCCGCATAGGAGGACACATGCCGGCCATCGAAAAAGAACTTGACACATCGGATATGCCGTATTATGGGGATGAAGACAGCTTTCATAAAAACAATCCGCTGGAGTTTGACAGCTTTGAAGAACAACACAAGAAGCAGATGTGGTATCTTGATGCTGGCGACGAAGACGAAGGAGGGTTCTACAACGCCGTCAAATCCTTATCCGTAAGATTGAAGGCACACGGAATCGACGTAGAGCATCATATTTTCCCAGGACATCACAATATTCAATACATCAAAGACAATATTCGGAAATACTTAATCTTTTACAGCAACAGAATATGTACGAACTCCAGCAAGTAGGCTCCCAGAGCTATTACATAAATTGCCCGGCAAAGATTGGCGTTTATGTCAGGTCTGAGCATGAGGTGTATCTCATAGACAGCGGCAACGACAAGGAAGCCGCGAAGAAGGTGCTGAAAATAGCAGATGCTAAAGGATGGACGATAAAGGGCATTCTCAACACCCACTCGCACGCTGACCATGTGGGCGGCAATGCGTATATTCAGAACAAAACCGGCTGCAAGGTGTTCTGTTCTGGCGTTGAGGCTGATTTCACCCGTCATACAGTTCTTGAACCGTCGTTGTTGTATGGCGGCTATCCGTGCAAGAGTTTGCGGAATAAGTTTCTGATGGCGAAGGAGTCGGTGGTCACCGATTTATCGTCTCCCGATTTTCCGGGTGAGGTAGAGATAATTTCCCTGCCGGGACGTTCCTTTGATATGGTTGGATTCCGGATGCCTGACAATACGGTGTTTATGGCCGATTGTGTCAGCAGTGCCGCCACTCTGTCGAAATACGGAGTGACGTTTGTCTATGATATTGCCGCATATCTTGATACTCTGACAAAAGTTGAAATGCTGAGGGCTGACATTTTTGTTCCGTCACATGCCGATCCCAGCCATGACGTAAGAGAACTGTCGGAGATAAACCGCAAGCAAGTCCTCGATGTTGAGCAGAAAATAAGATCAATATGTAAAACGCCCCAAACCACAGACGGCATCATCACCGAAGTGCTCAGGACGTTCGGCTTGACAATGACGATTGAGCAATATGTGTTGGTAGGCTCCACGGTCAGGTCTTATCTGTCGTTGATGAAAGACCGTGGCGTGATTGATTATAGTGTTGATAATTCTATACTGTTATGGAAAACCGTAGAGTAATCATGATGTGGCTTGCTGTTACGGTAGCGGTGATGTTTGCATTGCCGTTTTGTGTTGCCAGACTCGCTTCGGAATGTTCAGGAATGGCATTGTGTATGCTGCTGTTCTTCATCGTCAATCCGATCTATTCCGCAATACTTGGATACCGTTGCGGCAGTAATGTCCGTCAGATGTGGAATCTTCCTTTAGTGTCATCTGTCGCATTTCTCGCCGGAACATGGCTGTTCTTCGACATCAGGGAGGTGTGGTTTATTATATACGCCACGGTCTATCTGATTATCGGATGGATGGCAATGGGGATAAACAGATATGTGAATAACAAAACAAAATTATAAAGAATGAAACTGTCTTTACGGTCATATAGACCTTCGGATGCTGCGGTGATTACATCATGGCTTAAAAGTGAGTATCTTATGCGCCAGTGGTGCGCCGACAGGTATGAGCATTATCCTGTCACGCCCGAAGACATGAACTCTTATCATGAGCAGTATATTGACGGGCAACGCTCGCGTGCCATGACAATGGTGGACGACAATGAGGAAGTCGCAGGATATATCACGCTACGAATTCCGGCAGACGAGCCATCCGAGCAGCGTATAGGTTTTGTCATTGTCGATGATTCAAAACGTGGTCGAGGCTTGGGCAAAGCCCTTGTAAGAATGGCCGTCGAGTATGCTTTCAATGCGCTTGGAGCGGCAAAGGTGTCGCTTGGGGTCTTTGAAAACAATCCGTCCGCCATCAGGTGTTATGAAGCCGCCGGATTTGAACGGGTTGACAAAGCAGAAAAAGAATGTTATCAATGCCTCGGCGAGACTTGGAAATGTATTGAGATGGAATGTCATAACAAAATTTTAAGCAGACAAGATGAAACATAAAGTAAAGGTGACTGTTCTCGACACAAAGTTGTATCCCGAATATCAACAGCAGTATTGTGCCAATCCGTGTTCGGGCAAATGCCCCTGCTACAACAAAGGAGACGAGTTCATGTTTTATCGCGATGAAGACCGCGATGATTACTGGCATTGCGGTCTCGGCACGCTCGTGAAGACCGATGCCAATCCGGAGGAGATAGCCGGAGGACCCGACAAACCGTTCTGCTCCGAGGCTTGGGATGCGGTATCACGCTATATCTATGCCGGTCTTCAGGGCGGCTCCATCATGCGCGGCTGGATGAAAGACGAGAACACGATGATAACCTGCTGTAACGACGGCACCCGCCCCGTGATTTTCAAAATCGAGCGCATAGACTATGAATAACATCCTCAAAATCAACAATCGCGCCGATTTCCGCCAGTGGTTGGCGGCGAACAGCAGGACTTATTAAACGCCATGAAGATCATCCAACCGAGGAAAGAGCTGCGCCCGTATGTGCGCTATTACTGGATGCTGGAGAGCAACGAGCCTTTCAGCGTCCTGACATTCCCCATCGGCTGTCCGCAGATTATATTCCACCGCAAGTCGCCGCTGTACATTCCCGAACTCAAATGTTTCCAAAACACTTTTACCATCAGCGGGCAGGTGAACTTCCCGGCACACATCCAGTCTGACGGAAATCTGGACATGATAGTGGCGGTGTTATATCCGCACACCGTTGGAATGTTCATCGGCACGCCGCCGTCAGTCTTTTACAATCAGGAGATTTCTGGCTATGATATAGAGAACCGACAACTTAACGACATTGCCGCAAGGATATTCAACAGCCAAAGCGGCGGCGAGTCTGTCGGCATACTTGAGCGGTGGCTGCTGACAAGGATAAATCCTAATATGAATTTGCGGAGAATAGCCAGTTCGATAGGAGAGCTTATGCGCACGCCGTCGGTCTCGGTCAACACCCTTGCCGGCAAAGCTTGTTTGAGCAGGAAACAGTATGAGCGGGTATTTCGCGAGCAGGTGGGCATGAACCCGAAGGAATACGCCCGCGTGGTAAGGTTTCAGAAGGCAATGCGGATGCTGCAGTGCGGTTCTCGTGATTATTCCTATATCGCCCATCACTGCGGCTATGCCGACCAATCGCACCTTATCCGCGATTTCAAGGCTATGAGCGGGCATACGCCCAAGTCGCTGCCGGACCATTGCGCGCCATACTCCGACTTGTTCACCTGTCCTGTGTGAATGTCCCTTTTCTTCTATCGCGCATAAAAACTATCATGTAACTTTGCACGCAAAAAAAGATGATGCAAGAAGTGAATCCGGCGGAGACAACACGTGCCTATGCCTTTGAGATGTGGATGAAGGCTCCGATGCCGATGGTGACGCTGTTTCGAACCATAGATGTGAGTAATCTGCGCAAGGTAAGCAAACGTAAAGGCTTGAAGTTCAATATGCTGATGTGCTGGTGCATAGGCAGGGCTGCCAGTCAGGTAAAAGAATTCTATATTCTGCCCGTCGGCGACAGGCTTGTACGATATGATTCGATAGCAGTCAATACCATTGTTGCCAACAAAATGGGAGAGGTCAGCTCGTGCGACATTCCTTTTTGCGATGACTTGACGGAGTTCAACCGCAGTTATCTCCATCTGACGCGGCAGGTGGCAGAGTCGTGCAAGAACCACGACATCGCCGACAGCATGGTAATCGGCACGTCGGCATTGGCTCAATACGAAATAGACGGGGCCGTGGGGATGTACAGCGGCGTGTTCAACAATCCGTTCATGATATGGGGGCGTTACCGTAGGAGCTGGTTCAAGACATTATTGACCGTATCATTCCAGTTCCATCACACTCAGATGGACGGTGCCCATGCCGCCCGCTTCCTCAATTTGCTTCAAAAGGAGATATATTCGATGAAAAGTCCCGCCCGCTTCTGATTGGCATCAGAGCGAAAAAACGTCAGGCAAAGGCGAAAGCGGGAATATTCACTTTTCCTCCGCCTTCCGCCTGTTTTCCATAATCCGGTCGAAGTTGTCCTGCCCCCAACTTATCAGGGCTTCGACATGGGGAAGCAGCGTGTTGCCAAACTCCGAGACCGTGTATTCCACGCGGGGCGGAACGTCGGGGAACAGCCGGCGGCTGATGATGCCGTCTGCCGTGAGCTGCCTGAGCACCTGCGACAGCACCTTCTCCGATACGGACGGAATATTTCGGTAGAGTTCGTTGAAACGCACCGGCTCGCTCTCCTTAATCTTCACGAGAACGACCAGCGCCCACTTGTTGCCAATCCATTCGAGCATGGGGGCGGCCTTGCAGTATCCGTAGTCTAACTTTTTTGCCATTTCTGATTGTGCGGAACCCGTTTATAATGAGCAAAACTAACTTTTGGGTAAGGGTCAAACCTTTCGGTAAGTTGTTGCTACATAGATGATTATTGCCTAATTTTGCGGTTGCAAAGACAGTGCAAACGAGTGAAATGAAAGTTTACTTTCAAATTTCCAAGTGCAGCCTGTCTTCTGCAAAGACAGTGCAAACCGAGAGCAAAATCATCAAGCCGGCTTAAATGTTTTGCCGAGGTGTAGCCTGTCTTCTGCAAATTTACAAAAAAATCAGAATCATGGAATATCCGCAATTACATTTCACCGGTCAGGTATGGCGTCCGCCCTACGAGGCGAGTTCGCAACTGTTACAGATAACCTCGGGCTGCACATGGCACAGATGCAAGTTCTGCAGCCTGTATCACGGCACCCCGTTCCGCATGTCGCCCATCTCCGAGGTAGAGGAAGACCTCCGCGTCATCAGACAGTGGCAGCCCCGCTCGCGCCGCGTCTATCTCACAGGCGCTAACCCCTTTGCCCTGAGCTACAACCGCCTGATGGACATAGCCATCCTGCTCAGAAAGTACCTGCCGCACATGGAGTCATTCGGAATGTTCGCACGAGTGACGGACATTGCCCCGAAAAGTGTCGAAGAACTGAAAAACCTGCGTCACATGAAGCTCGACAGCATCAACATCGGTATGGAGACGGCCCACGACCCGACGCTCGAACGGATGGACAAGGGCTACCGCGCGGCCGACATCCTCGCCCAACTCTCGAAACTCGACGAGGCGGGAATACGCTACAACCTCTTCTACCTCAACGGACTGGGCGGCAAGGGGCGCGGCATCGAGAGCGCCGAGGCAACCGCTGAGGTCATTAACAAACTGCACCCGTGCATCCTAAACATCGTCTCGTTGACGGTCTTCCCCGAATCGCGCTTGTATCAGGAAATTATCGACGGCACGTACGAGGAGGAGCCGGAAATAGAGCGGCTCGTGGAAATGCGTACGCTGGTGGAACAGCTGAAGATAAAGGTGAACATCCTCGGCCACCACGTCTCCAACACGGTTCCCGTCACCGGCGCGCTGCCGTACGACCGGGCGGCCATCCTCAGAGAACTTGACAATGCGATAGCCCGCTTTCCCGAGGCGGAGCTGAAGGACTACCGCAACAGGATATGGCATCTGTGAAGACGCCATATCCCGTTTCCACTATCCTGTTTGGGATGTTTTTATGTCACTTGCTATTTTGGACGATAAGATAGTTCCGGATGTCTGTGATTGCAAATTCGTTACAGTAAACCAATCGGGTCGGACACACCGTGATAATAAATTGTCAGCCGGTGATATAATAAGATTTGATAAAAAGACGTTATATTATTGATAATGTTTATTTCCATGAAGCAATATACCCATGATTAAGGCAAGGCATGCGTCAGCGATACTGCTGTTATGTTTTAATATTTTTTCCGTTGCCATTTGTGTGGCGGAAAAGACATTTTATTCTTTCAACCGCGAGCAGGGACTGAGCGGTGAGCACGTGTTTCAGATGATGCAGCTGAAGGACGGGCGTATTGTTGTAGATACAGAGAGTGACGTGTGCCTGTATGACGGCACACAGTTCAAGGCCATCCGCAAGGACAGTACGGCATACGCGCCGCTACCGGGCTATGATGAGTTTACGAAACTTTTTGTCGACCGTTATGACCGCCTTTGGGTGAAGGACTGGCGACAGACGGCGTGTCTCGACCTGCGCACGCTGTGCTTCGTCGATAGCTGTACGGCGCTGCTTGCTGTCGCTGAAGGGGGCAACTCTGCGGGGGCCAAGCCTGTTTCTGACTTCTATGTCGACACGCAGGGATATGTATGGATGGTGGACGGGCGCACGGGGAGACGCGATGACGGCGCAGCCGAGCTGCAGCTGCCCGATGGTTGTGGCCGTGTTCAGGACCTTGACACATACGACGGACGGACATATGTCTTTACGAGCGATGGCTCCGTGTCGGTGTTTTGTGCGAAGGGCGGTTGCCCGCAGTCGGTTTACCGTGCCTACAGCCGCGACGAGGCACCGCAGCATGACAAAATTTCGCTCGTAGTGCGTGGCAGTGACGGCATGTTCTACCAGACGCGCATGGGAAGCCAGTCGCTGTTCCTCTCGTTCAATCCACGCACGGGCGAATGGCGGCGGATCTTCGAGTGCGACTATAACCTCCACACGCTCATCGTCACGCCAGAGCGCAAGGCATATATCTCCACCGACCGCGGCTATTGGCTCTTCGACCTCGCCACCGGCTCCCGCACGCTCTATCCCGAGCTTCGTCTGCCCGACGGCACGATGCTTGCTACGGGCTTCAACACCATCTGTCAGGACCGCGAGGGCGGCATATGGCTCGGCAGCTACGACAAGGGCGTTTTCTACAGTTCGCCACTGAACGGCGTCTTCGATACACGCGAATATTCTCCGACGCTCACCCCCGTGCTCACGTCTGTCTTCCTTCATGGCCGTAGGCTCGGCGTAGGCGAGAGCGGCATGACGGCCGACGCCGCGTTCACCGAACGGCTGACGATGGACTATTCCGACAATGCTTTAGCTTTTCAGTTCTCGGCCATGAAGTTTGTGCGGCCGCGCAGCACGTTCTACCGCTACCGCATCGTGGAGCAGGACAAGGCATGGCATGTCGTAAGTGCCGACTCGGCCGGCAACATGGTCGACGAGCGCGGCCAGTTCTACCTCTCGTTTGTCGGCATGCAGCCCGGCACGTATACTATTGAGGTTATGGCATCGCCCCGTGCCGACCGTTGGGACGGCGGCGTGCGACGCCTCGTGCTCGTCATCCGCAGTCCGTGGTGGGCAACGGCGTGGGCATACGCTGCTTACGCACTGATTCTCATCCTCGCCGTCTTTGCCGCCGTTCGTGCCTATACCCGCTCCATCAGTCTCAAGGCGGAACGTAAACGGCGCGAGGACATGTTGCTGACACGCATCCAAAGTCTCGTCGAGAAGTGCAGCCAGCTTGAGAGTTCGGCCAGCGTCGTGCTTTCCGACCGCGAGGAGACCGACGGCCGCCCGCAGATGAGCAATCAGGAGATTGAGTTCATGAACCGTGCCACGGCGTTCGTCGAGAAGAACATGTCCAACCCGTCGTATTCCGTGGAACAGTTGAGCCGTGACCTCTGCATGGAACGTACCGGACTCTACCGCAAGCTGATGGCCATGATGGACAAGTCGCCCGTGGCATTCATCCGCACCATCCGCCTCACCCGTGCGGCTGAGCTTATTGCCGATGGCAGCCACTCCATCGCCGAAGTGGCCGAGATGACCGGCTTCAGCAGTCCTGGATATTTCAGCAAATGTTTCATGCAACAGTATGGCTGCCGACCGTCAGACTTTAAACGTTAAATCCAACTGCTACTGCGGATTGTAAATCACGGGAGTTTTGTAAGATTGTTATAGTTTGAAAAACTCCAAAGTAATACGGTTTCTGAGAAAGTAGATCATGACTATTGAAAACTATGACACAGCTATCAACAAGATCATTGCGGAACAAGAATCGCAGATAGTTGAGCAAAGCGCGATGTTACGTATCGATTATACTGAATATAGTGAATTCAGGGATGAAGCTGGAGGCCGTCTCACGGGTAATAGGTCTGAGTATTGAGATATCTGTGATTAACTCGTAGATATTGGGCAGACCTCGTGTTTGTGAATAAAGAATATGAAAAAGTCTGCCATTGATGAGAAACTCATCAATGGCAGACTTTTTCTGTGTTTCGGGGCAGCTCCAGTGCGGGATACATTTTCTTGTTGTATATACAAACCTGTTTCCTGTATTACAGCGCATGGGCGAACCGGCGTCCGTATTCTACGCAGTCGGTTAGGGCGGACGTGTCGGGCACCCAGAGCTTGGCAATGCCGTTGTCGACGAGCTCGAATCCGGCTTCCTGCAGCTTTGAGCTTATCTGCTTTACTGCGCCGCCGCCCCAGCCGTAGCTGCCGAAGGCCGCGGCTTTCTTGTTTTTGAACTTCAGTCCGGCAGCCATCTCAAGCAGTCCGGCGATGGCGAAGGTGTGGCCGTTGTTGATGGTTGGCGACCCGACAAGCACGGCGCGCGAGCGGAATATCTCGGTGATGATGTCGTTCTTGTCATCGTGGGCCACGTTCTTGACGATTACCGTTGTGTCGGGCAGTACGTCGCGGATGCCCTCGGTGATGGCATCCGCCATCTTGCGGGTTGACTGCCACATGGTGTCGTAAACAACAGTCACCTGATTTTCTTGGTAGGCGTCCGCCCAGGCGAGATATTTCTCGACTATCTGCACGGGGTTGTCTTTCCATATCACGCCGTGACTGGGACATATCATTGCGAGCGGCAGGTTCATGCCGAGTATTTGGCGTATCTTTTTTGTCACCATCGGACTGAACGGATTAAGTATGTTTGCGTAGTATTTCTCTGCCTCGTACATCAGTTCAGCCCGACAGACGGCATCGTTGTAGAGTGACTCTGTGGCGAAATGCTGGCCGAAGCCGTCGTTGGAGAAGAGGATGCCGCCATCGTTGTCCATGTAGGTGAACATCGTGTCGGGCCAGTGCAGCATCGGGGCTTCGATGAATGTGAGCGTCGTCTCGCCTAAGGGCAGCGTGTCTCCCGTTTTCACGTTTACGAAGTTCCAGTCCTGATGGTAGTGCCCGCGGATAATGTCTTCGCCCTTCTTCGTGCAGTATATCGGCACGTCGGGTATCTCACGCATCAGTTCGGACAGCGCGCCGCTGTGGTCCACCTCATTGTGCTGCATGATGATGCAGTCTATCTTCTTCAGGTCGATGTCCTGCCTCAGCCTTGCCACGAACTCGCGGTCGTATGGTTGCCATACGGTGTCGATGAGCACCGTCTTTTGGTCGCGGATGAGGTATGAGTTGTAGCTTGACCCGCGGTGTGTGGAATATTCGTCACCATGAAACTGCGTCAGCTCCCAGTCTACCTTGCCGACCCAGCTTACCTTCTGTGTTATTTGCTTTGCCATATCCTGAATCTTTTTTTGTCTCTTGTAACTATATCAAATGCTGTCATTTCCTGACGAAATGCTTTCGTGCAAACTCCATGTCCTGCACGATTTCCATCGTGCCGATGTATGTTCCATCCTTGTCACGGACGGCCATGTAGTTGACAAGCATCGTGCGTCCGTTCTTCTCCATCCACACGGGCACATGATTGCGTTTCCCTGTGCGCAGGTCGTTTATGATGGACCGGACCATCGGTTCGATCTTCGGCGGATGACAGGAGAATACATCCCGGCCGATGGACATCTGCGGGCGTTTAAACACTTTCGGACCCTCATTGAAATAACGGTTGATATTGTCGGCATCGACAAAACTGATTTCAAGAGGAATGGTGTTGAGCATTGCCGTGAGCTGCTGGAGTGTGAGATGACCGCCGGGCATGACAATCTCTCCTTGGCGGTCGTGGCTGGCCGGTGGAGCAGCAGGTTGTTCGGCTGCATCCCATGTCTTCGGCTCAACACCGAAACACGGGGCGTAGTCCTTCCCGTCGCGGTATATCTGCTTCCATTCGTTGTCGGAGAAATTGGCCGCGCAAAGAGGAAACAGGATGTTGTTCTCCTTGTAAATCATCTCGTCGGCACGCTGCAATACGTTTGCGGCACGGCTGCGCCACTCGTCGGTGTCCTCTACTCTGCGGGCAAGTTTGGAAAGCTCGTTTCGTATCTCGTCATCCACAGTCCACATCACCTGAGATGGGCCGAAGATTCCATATTTCACCTTTAGCAGCGGATAGAGCAGGTCGCCCTTTTTGGCGTAGTGGACGGACAGCTCACGCACCTTGCCCACTTTCTCTATGAGGTTTTCCTTCCCGTCAAGCAGTGCGGCCAGCGCTTCATTCTCGCAGTAGAACGTCTGGAGAGGATGCCCGTCGGTGTTGCGCAGTTCGGCTGCGCGTCCGTTATTGGCATGAGCCGTTGCCACCCATTCCTTTTCATGTTCACGGTAGAGTGAAGCGGCGACTTCCTTTTCAGCATTGCCGATTCTCTCCTCACGGGTCTGTCCGTGGAAAAGCGCGGAATGTACGTCGCACAGCTGCTGTACTTCCTCCACCGGCGTGCCCTCGCTTATCAGCTCTTGTTCTGCACGCATTATTTCGGCAGCCTCTACATTGCTGAATTTCTTTGCGAAGTCTTCACGCACACTCTCCAGACTCTCGCCATCATTGAGCCGTTTCAGATATCCTTTTAATTGGGCCGTGCGGTCTTCTGCCGCCACAATCTCGAATCCCTTTTCTTTCAGAACCTCCACAATGCGGTCCATCGGGATATTCTTCATCTTCGCTCCCATAGGAATGGTTATCATCCGGCCAATGGAGTTGAGCACCATCTTCTTCTTGATTTCCGTAAAACCGAGACTTTCCATCACGTCGGCAAGCTCGGGATATTCACCTGTCAGTTCATAAACTGATTTTGAAAAATCTATCTTCTTATCCATAGGCTTATCCTCTTATCATTGTCAGCATCATCTTGAAGCGCGTCTTCGCATTTACAGCGTGGGGATGGTTGGCGGGCATGATCAGCACCTCGCCCGCTTTGGGATAGTGGGGCAGTCCGTCTATGAAGATTTCCGGTTCGCCGTCGATGACGGTCACCATAGCGTCGAACGGCGCGGAGTGTTCCGACAAGTTCTGCCCCTTGTCGAACGAGAACAGCGTCACGCTGCCGCCTTTGGTGTGTATGAACTCCTTGCTGACGATTCCTCCTTCAGCATATTCAATCATTGTGTTTGGCTGGAATGCCTTTCCTTTTTCTATCTGTGCCATAATCGTAATGAATTTTAAGTTGTCAGTTGTTAGGTTTACATGAGATTTCAAAGCTCTCCCTTTATGCTTTCTGTCCAGTCATCAATGCGTTTTCTGCTCTTGTCATCACTCTCAGAGACATCAATGGCAAGACCGACGAACTTTCCGTCAGCCACCGCCTCAGAGTCACCGTACGTGTATGTTCCTGCATCAACCATACCGATAATCTTTGCGCCACTGTCTTTAACAACGTTGTATATCTCAGCCATGCCTCCACAGAACGTATCCGGATATCCGTCGGCATCGCCGCAACCGAAAAGTGCAACGGTTTTGCCGCCCAAGTCGACAGACTTCAGCACCTCTACGCCGTCGTACCAGTCATCCTGCAGTTCGCCATCACCCCAAGTCGAGGTTCCCAGCAACAAATTGTCATACTCTGCCACCCTATCGCCATTGACATCAACCACATTTGCCACATCACTCACACCAAGTTTCCTGGTAATTTGCTCGGCTAACTCCTGACAAGTTCCTGTTGTCGAACCATAAATTACAATTGTCTTTTTCATTGTGATACAAATTTAAATCGTTAACTAACTAAGTGCAAAAATACATCACAATGCTTACAACACGCTCAACAGATATCGTGTTTTAGGTTTGTTTATCGTTTTTTCTTATCCGTTCCGTTAATTTCTGTTTGACATGAAACGATTTATCCCCATTATCTCACTTTCAGTAAGAAGACAATGGGGATTAGATACCAACCTGTTCCAAAATGAAATATGGTGACTTCCTCATTATGTTAAGCAAATGTTTTCTTTTCGGAACAATCCAATACATTTAATTTTTAGCAAGACGGATAAATTCCCAAAATCAAATTTCCGGCAATCCTAATTCTCTCAGGAATTCATTATGCCTGTTGCGGGCTTTTTCTATCTGTTCGTCTATCTTTTTCAGTTCTCTGTTCACAGCCAGCAGGTCAATACGCTCTTCCTCCTTTGACAGATTTACATAACGGGTAATGTTCAGGTTATATTCATTTTCCTTAATCTCTTGCAACGAGACCTGACGTGAATAGCGTGTCTCTTCCTTGCGATACTGGTATGTAGAAACGATTTTATCCACATCCTCATCGCGAAGATAGTTCTGTCGCTTACCTTTCTCATAATGCTCATCCGAACTGGCATTGATGAAAAGAATCTTATCATTTTTACGACACTTCTTTAATACAATGAGACAAACCGGTATTCCTGTCGAGTAGAAAAGATTGGCTGGCAATCCTATGATTGCATCAATATTGTCATCCTCAATCAGTTTCTTTCTTATGGCAAGTTCCTTGCCGCCACGGAACAACACACCATGCGGCAAGATAATAGCCATTGTCCCTTCTTCGCTTAGAAAATGGAAGCCATGCAAGAGGAATGCAAAGTCAGCCGCAGATTTCGGTGCAACGCCGTATCGGCTGAAACGGAAATCTTTTGCAGTCTCTTCCGTAGGTTCCCATCGTAAAGAGAACGGAGGGTTCGCCACGACAGCATCAAACGTAATCTTCTTCGCTGGATTCTGTTCATTTAGTATGCTCCAGTCATTGGCAAGTGAGTCACCGTGAAAAATCTCAAATTCTGTATCTTTCACCCCATGCAGAAGCATGTTCATTCGGGCGAGGTTATAAGTCGTTATATTCTTTTCCTGACCATAAATCTTGCCGATACCGTTGTCGCCCATCTCATGACGCACATTCAACAGCAACGAACCAGAACCGCATGCGAAGTCCAATACCCTGTTTATTTTGCTCTTCTTTCCCATTGCCGGGTCCTGACAGTCCAAGGTTACGATACGTGACAATATTGTAGAAATCATCTGTGGAGTATAAAACTCTCCGGCTTTCTGTCCGCCACCTGCAGCAAACTGTCCGATAAGATATTCGTATGCATCGCCAAGCGAATCAGAATCGGATGTAAATTCCGTAAGCCCGTCGGATATGGTCTTGATAACCTTAGACAGAAGAAGGTTTCGTTCCGTATAGTTCTTACCCAATTTCTCTGAATCGAGATTAATCTCAGAGAATAGGCCTTTGAAAGAACTTTCAAAAGATTCATTTTCTATATACTTGAAACCATCCTGCAGTGTACTGAGCAAATCACCGCTTTGTGTTCTTGCCAGCTCCACAATGTTGTCCCACAAATATTGCGGCTCGATTACATAATGAATCTTGCGACGCATCTGCTTTTCAAAAAGCGGTGCATCTTCCTCATTCTCTTTATACCAAATATGCAATGAGGTCATAACCTGCCACTTCTTCAATTTCTCTTCCGTAGCTACAGGATAATCAGCACCGAGTTCTTTTTGCGCCACCTTAATATAGTTGTCTGAAAGATATTTCCAAAAGAGGAATGACAGCATATAGTCACGGAAATCATCCGCCATCATCGCGCCGCGCAGGTTGTTGGCTATATTCCAAAGGGTCTTGCCCAATTCACTTTGCTTGCTTGTTGTCATAAGTTGTTGTACTTAAAATGATACTTTTCATTTATTCTACGGAAAACTTCCTTCAACATTTTCTTATTATCTGGAACCATTATATCTGATTGAGGGAAATACACATTTCTGTGAGTTAATGCATTATCTTCTAATGCGATATACTTTGCCTCATCTTCACTGTAACCAATTTCTTCCAATACAAACTCTATTCTTCCAATGCCTAAGAACGAAGAAATATTTTCAAGTATCTGCCGTAACACAGCCATGTGATATACTTCCAATCCTTCATCAGTGGTGTCATCATCATCATTTTGTATTGCCTTATCCAAAACCTGTAACATCCTTAAATGGTATAACCAAACTGCTTTCCGTTCGAAACTAACCAGTGAATACTCCGAACCATCCAAAGAAAGTCCCTTTAGAGAATATTTATTATTATTTCTTCCTCTAAATGGATTATTGGGATCTCTTAGCCAATTTCCCAATATTGTCGCAAATCCTATATGATGCGTTGTTATTATTATCTTTTTGTTCTCGTAATGCTTCTTTATTAGCTCAAACAGTGTAAAAACAGTAACAAATATATTATGGTCATCAAGACTTGAAACAGGGTCGTCTATGAATATATATATACTATTTTCATCAAGCCATCCTTCTGTATCAAACAATGCAAGAAAAAAGCACCAAACAAAAATGCGCTCCTCGCCTCTGGATACCTTGATAGGATTCTTCTCATCATCATCTTTCAGATAAAAAGTTATCTCTTCAATACCGTCCTCCGGCTGTTCTTCATACGTATGGAAATCAAAGTCATACTTCACATTATATGGCTTTAGCTTCTCACGAACTTTTGTCTCGTCAATATAAGAATGTAGTCTGTTCAGACTGCTTTTTACAATCCGCATTCTTATATTTTCTTCCGCATTCTCTATATCGTTATTCCAAACGAAAAGGTCTTCACTGAAAGCATTGTAATAAACGCCTGTTTGTTCGCGACGTTCATTTCTGCACAATTCCTTATATTCTACAGAAAGCCTTGTCTTACCTGTAGCATTGAATGCATACAACAGGAATATCTGTTCCTTTGCATCCTTGATTTCTTTGGCTATATCTTGTAAATTCATATTTTTCGTTTTTATAGTTTTGGAAACAATTGTTGCATTAATCCCCTCTTATGCTGTTCCAGCAAAGTCACTTTGCTTTCATATAGACTTATCAATTCATCTATAGACAAGAGGCATTCTGCTATTTTTTGTTGTTCGGCAGGAGAGGATGGATACATTATTAAAATTATCTTTATATCATTTGCATTTAAATTAGGGATACCAGCATCTTTTTTCCCCGTTATTTTTCTCGTTGTTAGGAAATAATACAAATATGGTGTTTGCACTGTATTATCTTTAGGAATAACTACCTTTAAACGAATTATTGGAGTAAAAAAAGCCTTATAATAAAAAATGGCACCAGTATTTGCACCTATTGAAGATATGCAAACTGCATCTTTATCTATTCTATATGAATCTGTATATCCATAAACATCTTTACCATTGGCATAGATAGGATATTTCATTATATTGTTATGCTCTTTAGAAATATTTTTCGGAGCTTCCCCTCCAGTAAAAACATCACAGTAATCAGCTATAGACATTTCTTTCCATTCCTTATCCTTTTCAAACTCAGGGAAACGAAGTTCAGGCACAAACTTTCCTGTAATCGGAAAGAGTTTCTGCATAAGACCTTTCTTATGTACCTTCAATTGCTCTACCTTTTCTTTTATAGCACTAATTTCTTCATCTATTGATGATAGACATTCTGCTATTTTTTGTTGTTCTATATAAGAAGGAAAAGGTATAGATAGATTGTTAATAATAGTTCCTGACAGATTTCCTTGCCCGCCTTGTAAAAAATGATTTGTTATGACCGTTTTTTCTTTTTTAAGAAACTGATATACATACCTCGTACTATAATTTGCATTAGGTATAACTGCCAATATTGCCTGATTAATAGCACCTCGTATTTTTGATATGGCTACTTCACCGCTTGTCGCTCCATATAAAGCATATAGTATTGTTCCTTTCTCAACAATCTTAGCAGAAGATTTCTCTACTCCCAAATGAGTCAAAGACAGTTCGGTAATAGTATTGTTTATTTCTCCAGATCGTATAAAAGGAATAACACCATTGTAATAATCTCGATTATTAACAGAAGGGGTTCCACCAGAAAATGTATTAGCTATATTACATAGCTTTTCTATATGCCATTCACCATCCTTTTCAAACTCAGGAAAACGAAGTTCAGGAACAAGCTTTTTGTCGTTTGCTCCTTTCATATCACCATCTTTAGCCATATCATTCATCATAAGCCGATAATCCTGATATTTCCTGACCTGCGGCCATCTTTTTCAATAGTGGTGTCAAATCATTCATCAATGCCATTTCTTCTTTCGCCCGTGCCTTCCAACCTAAATCCAGCGGTTCAAGCAATTCGTTAAGTTTCTCCCCATCAAATATCTTCCGTTCAACGATATCGTTGACAAACTGTTGCAGCGAAATGATATTTAATCCGTGAATATCTGCAATGCGTGACAGTTCGGCCGCAAATTTCTCGGTCTTGAACACTTCATATTCGTCTTTGATTTCCTGCACGGTCTTGCCGTTCAAACTGTCAGAATCGTGACTGTTTATGAAGGCTATAATATCATCACGCTCATCAAGCATATTTGAACTTGAACATATCAGACTTATCAGTTGTTCCTTCGTCATCTTCGACATGGACGGAACGCCGCTGTAATAGCGTGCTATAAGTTCCATGATATAGTCATAGTCGATTATAGCCGATGCAAACAGCACAAACTCGAAGTCCAGCTCATCTATCGTATCGGACACATCGTCTTTCTTCTTGTCACGTCTGTCCCGAAGTTCCTTAGCCAAATCCAGATATGCACCACGGAACGCGGACAAATCGTTGTCTGTAAATCCGTAAGAGCCCATACCCTCATTGGCAAATCCCGGTTCATCGCTTGCTGTCTCAATGATGTCTGTATATTGATTCAACTGGGTCTTATATCTCTGCACTTCCTTAAAATGGTTGATGAAACCGGCCTTTGCATCATCTCCTCTCAGGTTCGCCACCTCTTCAGCCTTAAACTCCAAATCATGCATGTTCATGAATTCCCGCAGACTCTTGACGGCATCGTTATATTTCTTTATAATGGCAGATACAGGCTCAACCAGCCATACTTGCCGCGCCCTTTCGTCTTTCTCTCCGGAGAAGAGTACTATCGCTTCATCCACGGCCGCTTGCTGTCCGCGGAAATCGAGGATATTGCCGTATGGTTTCGTATCATTCAAAACACGGTTTGTACGTGAGAATGCCTGTACCAAACCATGCCATTTCAAATTCTTATCGACATACAGTGTGTTCAGATACTTTGAATCAAAACCGGTAAGCAACATATCCACCACGATGGTAATGTCAATCTTGTTATGATGAGGATAGTCCTTATTGGAATATTTCTGATCCTTTATCCTCTGCTGTACGTCCTGATAATAAGCATCAAACTCCGTTATGGAATGATTTGTTCTGTATTGTCTGTTATAGTCAATGATAATCTCTTCAAGAGCTTTTTTCTTTCCATCCGGATCCTGCTCGTTGTCCTGACGTTCCTGCTGCAAATCTTCCTGCATCTGCTTTATATCCTTGTCCCCGTCTGCCGGAGGCGAGAATACACAGGCGACATTCAGCCTGACATAGTTTTCATCTTCCTCAGCCCGCCTGTTCTGCTCTATTTTGAAGAGATTATAATACTCTATCGCCTCGTTGATGGAACCTGTGGCAAGCAAGGCATTGAACCGCATGTCGTTCGTTGCGGCACGATGCTTATTTAGAATGGCATCGACAACAGCTTGCTTCTTTACTTTTCCGCCAACCATCTGCACGCCATTCTCATCAGGCTTGAAATAGTCAATATGGAAACGCAATACATTCCTGTCGTCAATGGCATTCGTTATCGTGTACGAGTGCAATTCCTTTTGGAATATGTCTACTGTCGTCTTGTAGTGACCCTCCTCTCCTGTTGCCTGCACGTATGTGGCATTCTTGTCGAATATAGGTGTACCAGTGAAACCGAAGAGTTGGGCTTTGGGGAAGAACTCCTTGATAGCATTATGATTATCTCCAAACTGTGAACGATGGCACTCATCGAATATGAAGACTATTCTTTCATCCTTCAAATCCTCCAGTTCCTCCTGATAGTTCTTTCTGTTTTGTGGGTCTAAGGCAATTCCCAATTTCTGGATGGTGGTGACGATAATCTTGTCTTTATAGTTTTCCGACAACATCCTGCGCACAAGAGATTCCGTATTGGTATTTTCTTCCACACAGTTTTCCTGAAACTTGTTGAATTCTTCACGTGTCTGACGGTCAAGGTCTTTCCGGTCAACAACAAACAGACACTTTGCAATATCAGGATTGTCTTTCAGCAAAGTGGCAGCCTTAAATGAAGTGAGCGTTTTGCCGCTTCCCGTCGTGTGCCATATATAACCGTTTCCGCGATTCTCCTCTATACATTTGACAATAGCCTTTACCGCATAAATCTGATACGGGCGCATCATAAGTATCTTTTGCTCACTGGCAACAAGCACCATATAACGGCTTATCATCTCTCCCAATTTGCACTTTGAGAGGAATGCATCAGCAAAAGCATCAAGCCCGCTTATCTTTTTATTATTTTCATCCGCCCAATTATATACGGGTAGGAAATGTTCATCGGCATTGAAGTTGAAATGCTGGTTATTGTTATTGGCAAAGTAATATGTATTCGTCTGATTGCTTACGATAAACATCTGAATGAAGCAAAGCAATGAATTGGTATATCCATTGCCCACATCACTCTTATAACCGACAATCTGCTGCATGGCCCTCCGCGGACTGACTTCAAGTGTTTTGAGCTCAATCTGCACAAGAGGCAAACCGTTAACCAGCAGTATGACATCATATCGCTGAAAACTGTTACGCGTATTGATACGCAACTGACGTACAACCTCATAGTCATTCTTACACCAGTCCCTTATATTGACCAACGTGTATTGCAGCGGGGTTCCGTCCTCACGGAAAAACGTATTGCGCTCACGCAGTCTTTTTGACGAGACATATACATCTGAATCCGTAATGTCTTCCAATAGCCGTGTAAATTCCGAATCCGAAAGATGAACACGGTTAAGACGCTCAAACTTCTCACGGAAATTGCGTTCAAGAGTATCCCTATCGTAAATATCTTCACGATAGACATATTTCAAGTCACTTCTCAACTTGTCAACCAAGTGGTCTTCTATCTGTCTTTCTTTCATGCAAATTGACCGCTATTAATTATAAGAAACATCATAGGGCAAAAGCTCCATTCTGCATATTTTTTCGCTTATGGCAAAATCGGAATAAACTTAGGATTAGCAAGAAAACCTTCGTCCACTCAGGCAAAACAGATTTATATTACTAAAATCTTCCATTGGCCATTATTATCCTACAAAGATAATAATTTATTTTCGTTTACAAGCGATTACGCCGCGTTATTTCTTCCTTGACTTCGAAGACGGGAGTTCATCGGGACGTTTTGCTGAATGGAGAGGTCGTGGTTTAACGAAGAGTATATACGTGAGTTCGGGATAAAACATGGCTCATAAAAGTTGGAATTCTGCACAAGAGGGAACTCATCCTGAACTCACGTAGTATATGCAACAATATACTGAGGGGAATTTTGATTTCACTATCGGAAAACGATTGACAAAAACGGTAAAAATGCCCTCGAAACAGCATCAGGAGTGGGCACTTCGGAAAATATTTCATCATCGGGCGCAAATTCCTGAGTTTTGCGTGTGCAAGTATAAACAGTTGTCATTCAGTAAGTTATGTCGTTGCTTTGGGATGTGTGCGGTTTTAAAGCACCGAAAAGACGTCTTTTGAGGTCAAAATGTCAGGATTTGTTCTGCCGTAAGGGCCTCCTGGGGTTGCGACGGGGCCGCTGTCATCATG